>BNJV01001203.1_pt1 | contig 113461 bp, 143 predicted proteins | sample 8540591 | NCBI WGS metagenome assembly BNJV01 (sample SAMD00202457, study PRJDB9452) | human saliva metagenome | host: Homo sapiens
TTCTTTAGCTTATCAAAGAACGTTTGTTCTCAAAAAGCGAGTGCAAAGGTAATACTATTTTTCTTTTCCCTCCAAATGTTTTTAAAGAAAAGTTTGAAAAACTTCAGAATTGAGGGATATCATGAAGTATAAAGCCCTATAAAATAGGAGAAAAATGAATTGAAAAAAATTGCTAAAACAACAACTTTTCATCTAACTTTATCATGTGGAAGAATGCTTCATTATAGAATCAAACTTTTTCTTACGAAGCTATATAATACTAAGGTATACATAACAAAACAAGAGCCTAACCAAACAATGAGTCAACCACAAAAAAAGCTTACTCATGCCCGCTCCCAAACAATCAACCTTCATAAAAAGTGGGGCGACATGCTGATTCAATCAACACATCGCCCCACCCTATCTCTTCTAATATGTATAACGTTGTCTATGTGGATTTATCTTGATTGCTTTCAAGCCACCACCACACATCATCCTCTATATATAATAAGGTACGCGAGAAAAGAGCCAACCATTATACTCTACAATGTTTTAATTTCTTTGAGTTTGGCACACTCTTTTTCGCCTCATCCCAATGCAATATCAAAGTTGTTTTAGATAGCAAGCAAGGCCATGACGCTGTCCTAAATACTTGGCATCAAAAGCATCAATGGGCTTTATCTCTTCAATTACATAATTATTTCCATTAAATGTAACTGTATGGCCAACCTGATATTCAGCATTAAAACGCACCATTTGCTTTTTTTACAACGTTCTGATACACCAAAAAAATATCATGCGTGCCGACCCATCTGAAAAAACTTCTATTTTGGGTTTAAACTTTCCATAGTTGATATGATACCAAACACCAACAACAATTATTGCAATGCCAAAAATGATAACAAAGGCTTCCAACCAATAATAAGTACTTTCTTCCATAGCTTATAATCCTCTTGTTCTTATAATTTACGATACTTATTAAGATTCCAGTTGGCATAACGTTGCAAGTTCTTGTGCAACACATCAGCTTGAGAGAAATACTCCCAAGGTATAGCTTTTTGCTGAAATTTTTCAAGACTGCACACTCAATAAAGATACTATTCTGAAATTCACCATAATGTACATACACTTGATCAAAATCCACTTTTTGAAGTTTTCCACCCATCGTTACAAAAACCGATACCATCATTAAAGATGCAAATTTCTTCAAAAGGACGTTTCTCTTTCAACTTTAACAGCGTGCCAATAACCAGCGGAATGGCAATAAGCCAAAAATCCATTGATGAGAAACTTCACTCCAGACGTAACCCAATCAACATTCTTCAAAGCATCAGCAAAGTTAAGCATTGCCGCTTGTACTGCTGGAATGCGTGTCACAATTAAGATTACAAGGAACACAGCCCAGCCTTGAACGACACCTTTCCACTTTTCAAAACCTTCATAATTACTTGCCTCTAAAACATGTTTAGATACTAAACTCTCTTCCATTTCTTTGTTTTTTATTGTTAGATTTTTGCTGACAAAGTTAACGAAAATCCATTCAATAAACCAATTATTGTCCTTGTTTTTTTTCACATTCTTGCTATAACTCGGATGCAATACGACACATCCAACACACCGAGATTCCATAAAATACAGCGCTAAAAACATCAAAGAATTGCAGAAAGATGTAACTATTCATTACACCCTTCTGCATCTCATCATCAACGATTAGGATAACAACATCTTAATAAAATCTTGCATCATCCTTAAGGATATGCTGAAATGGACCAAAGTTGGCCGCATCAAGCGTGCCGCTTCCCCCTACAAAAACTGGACGGATTGGACAAGCTTGGCTCTTTGTTTGACTACTATAGCCATTTCCAAAAGATCCAAATTTAATCACAGTTCCACTGGCCACGGCTGTACAATGGGAAGCCATGTATAAGCCATAAAATTCACTTTTATCATTGACAAAACGATAAACCACAACTGGACTGGCATCTTCGGTACGTCCTGTAATAGGTAAGAATAACCCTTCATTAGCCAAAACCAGTCCTGTTACGTCTTGATATTTCCATATTTTCTTTCCTGTTGGGAAGTTATTCTTACCACTAACACCTGCAATAACCTTATCACTGAAATAGGCACCATAAACCCTATTGCCCTTATCGGTATAACAAAAATGCAGGCATTATGGTTTTGGTTTTAGTCTTATCTAATAGGTCACGAAGCGCTTCGCGACTCGGATACTCGTATTGATAGTTATGGTTCCCGTCATTGGTCCAGTAGGTTACAATATCACCAAACTTAGCTCTACTTCTAAAACTTGTTTGATGTAAGGCCGAGCTAAATATTCTGTAAAAGTATTTCCCCGTCAGAACATAATTAGTTCCCCCGAGATAAGTATTACTATTCACGTCTAACGCTTTCTCAATATCACCCCATCTGAAAAGATCCAAGTCATTAGATGTGAGACTATATCTACCAGTTGTACCATTCAAATTCCATGATTGTGAGCCCAGACCATTATATCCCGGATGTATTCCTCCTACCACATTTTTTCTGGTCCAGGGTTATCCCCATAGTTACTAACCCACCATTGTGCGGGAGCTACTCCCCAATATTCTTGACCTCCTTTTTTGTAATGTATAAAGTTGCCTGTCGCCCATTTCACGCCATTCACCTCCACATAAGGCTTAGGTTTAATTTTGTTCATCATGAGATTCGTGCGATAATCACTTCCCAATTGAAAGTCTTTAGTGGCCGACTTCGTATAAATACCATTCGGAGTATACACAGTAATGGTGAAGTTTGTAGGCTGGTTTTCAGCCAAAAAGGCCACATATACAAAGCCACTATCCTGCTTTTAACTCTTTAACGAATGTCGATTTATCGATTACTACATCAATAAAATGCTCCTTTTCCTCATCCGTTCCAACAAAACTTCCATCAGAAAGATCGAACACATCAAATGAGCGTAACCCATTAATCTTTATGCTATCAATGTCTGTAATGAGTTGATTGGGGTGATCAGCATCCTTGAATTTCATCCCCCAAAACGCTACTTTACGCTCTAACAACACTTCTAATCGCTTTATCGTATCACTTGTTGCATTCAGACTTTTGGGTTTTGCTACCCCCCAATTGAAATCATATTTCTTATCAATCGTTGCGAGTTTACCATCCTGTCGCTTCATATCCAACGATACAGTACTCTTAATTTTGCCTTCTCTTGATATGTGATATTTCAGATTTACCCCTCCTTGTCCCGCTTCTATCTCTACATTTGGGTCTACTTGTGCAACGGTTTTGCAACGGGCTTTTAACAGCATCTCCAGGATAGAAAAAGCTAACTTTGTCATTAAGATTCATGACATTTCGACTCGTAATCTGCCCTTCAAATATAGCCTTTCCCTTACAACTATCTTTAGTTACAATCGAACTATATTGTGTTTCATTGCTTAAGTCTTTATCACTAAGATTATAAACAAACAAGTTATCACCTCTATCCCAAGAAGTTGTCACATCCTTATGCTCGTCAATAGTAAGGGTTCGCGTTGCTTGTTTGGCTGCACTCGAACTGCTTTGAGCTCCATTATCTTGGCCAACTACCTCTAATTTCATGTAACATACATGCCGCTGTGGCTGCTCATTTCCGCCATTTGTTTCCTCATGTTCACTGCATCCAGCCATTGTCAACAATGCAACAATCGCTCCGATGCACCATAAAAATTTAGTTTTCATACTTTCCTTACTCTTTATTTTCACTCCTAATGTCTTCAAACTCATCATCCCAAAGAAGATTTTTTTCTTTGCTAAATTGTCTTCACCTCCATGGCGTGGATCATTCTTACCCACTGTCATACCCAATAATGAAACCTCATCCATACACCGAATAAAAAAATACTTTCAGGTTTAAAGTAGCACCTTTTGTTTGTTCTCATAGTTTTAACCAAATGATTTAATTTGTTCATCTCTGAGCATATTTCTATGTGATGACCCATACGAACAACTTTCATCACAACACCGATCAAAATCACTTTTTCATCTCGTGCCCATGTATCCACTACATGATAGCTATATGTTCACATACGATGCAAATATAACAATATTTTAATAACATTCATATTTATACGCAAAAAAATTATTCGTTTATATGTCAGAAAAAAATTGTTCTATACGTGAAATTCATTGATTTATCGTTATAAAATGACATATATTGCCACCTAATTTACCACTTTTTACCGAACAAACTATGGCTTTTTTACCGCGTAAAATAGGTGAGATTGAATTACGTTATGTGCAAGAGAATATCCTCAAATGAAATTGAAAGAGAGTTAGTCTGTTTATGAACAAATAACGACATGACACACAAGGCATCAGAAATAAGGTGAAGATTGTGGATGAAAATCAATCCATGGTAGATGAGAAATAAGGTATCACGCTGCCTATTATTAAGCGTTTTTAAGGACAACTATTTTTTTAATCGACGCTATAAAACAAAGAAGGCCAGATATCTGTTTCACCAGATATCCAGCCTATTATATTTCTCTCTCTTAAACCTCGCTTATTGATTCAAGCCACGATTATTCATCGTTGTGTTGAGCAACAAAAGATATTTGCTGTACTGACTGTTGTTCAAGATATAGTGCATATACTTGAGATTCTTCTCAATGGCTTTGTCAACCATACCTTTACGCTCATCTTTTGGAGCATTAGCTGCATTCATCATCTCGATGCAGAAAGTCTTATGTACGTCTTCAACGCTTTCCAATTGATCCATTGACAAGCCAAGAGCCTCTGCAAGTTTGCTGTAATTAACGCTCATATCGTAAGCTGCTACAGTGTTAGTTGCCTTTGTGTTCTCACCTTCGGCAAACGCCATTGTCATACTCATCAATGCTACAAGTGTCAAAATCATCTTCTTCATAATCTCTTTACCTTTCATTTCGTTTAGAACTCCTACCTTGTTTCAGAGTTCGAATTATACATATTATTTTGTTCCTAAAAAAACTCTTTATCTCTTAAAGACATTGCAAAGGTAGACCAAAATCACTTTACTTGCAAGAATTTATAAGATTGTTTGCGTAAACAGATACTTTTTATTGATATAAATCAACAATACATATTACGAATTAAAAAGCAAAAAGCATTGCAAATAAAATTAAATTGTATTTTTTTAAGTTGAATTCTGCTTAATGATTTACTCCTTATTATATAATCATTGCACACAATAACAGGGAAATGACCATTAAATAAGCGAAGAAGTTGGAGCAAAACTATGACCTTGCGTTATTTTTATGTCACTAACGAAATCATTGAAAGTAGGCCTCCACACTGCGTTTTTAATGGTATGCAGCTCGCATGATGACAAAATAAATGAGGGTAGTCAACTGACCACCCTCAACCAACACAAAAAAACTAAACTAGACTTAACTAAAAACGATTACCGATTCTCTCGAACCTCTTAATCGTTGATGCAAATGTAATATCTTCTACCATTAAATCGAAAAAAATTGAATAAAAAAACAGCAAAAAAATGCTATTTCTATATTTTTTTATGGTCAAATTTAGAAGATAATTGTCTAATATTACCATAGCTGCCATTGCTTCAACAATGGGAACTGCTCTTGGCAACACACATGGATCATGACGTCCACGCACATCGATTGTCGTTTCATGCCCATGGATATCTACGGTATTCTGCGGCATGAGGAGGGTGGCAACAGGCTTGAATGCAACACGAAAGACAATATCTTGTCCGTTACTGATTCCTCCTTGAATGCCTCCACTATTATTAGTCAGGACTGAGATTTGGTCATTTTTGTTCACAAACACATCATTCATCTCACTTCCTCTATGCCCCACTCCAGCGAAACCCATGCCATATTCAAAGCCTTTTGCCGCATTGATACTCAACATTGCAGCCCCCAACTGGGCGTGAAGCTTGCCAAACTCGGGTTCGCCAAGCCCCACCGGACAGCCTTGAATCACACAAGTGATAACCCCACCAATGGTATCTCCTTCGGCTTTCACCTGCTCAATGAGTGCTGCCATGCGTGAAGCGGTAGGGCTGATCTGGGCACCTCACATCGTTGTTATCAATGGTATTGAGGTCATAATCCTGGTAGTTGCGCTTCGAGAACAATGTCACCTACCTGAGAAGTATAGGCCTTGATATTGATTTTCAACTTGCGAAGTGCAAGCTTAGCCAAGGCACCTGCCACACAACGTGCTATTGTAATACGGGCTGAAGAACGTCCACCTCCACGATGATCACGCAGGCCATACTTCATTTGGAGTGTGAAATCGGCATGTGACGGACGGAAGATGTCGCGCAGATTATCATAGTCTTTCGAATGTTGATTAGTGTTATAAACAGCAAAACCAATAGGTGCTCCAGTTGATTTTCCTTCAAACACGCCACTCAAAAACTCCACATGATCGGGTTCTGTGCGGCTCGTGGTGAGCTTACTCTGACCGGGACGTCGTCGGTTTAGTTCGTGTTGAACGAACGCTTCATCGATTTCTACTCCGGCAGGCATACCATCTACCACGCCCCCTACAGCCACTCCGTGACTCTCACCAAAAGTGGTCAGCGTGAATATATTGCCGAAACTGTTCTTCATTAGCCCCATTTCTTCACCTTATATTAATGGCAACCGCCACCACATCCACCTTCACAACCGCCTTCATTGCAGCCGCCTCCACAGCCAGAACAGCCACCTTCGCCGTTGAGCATACTCATATATTTAGAGATTTCCTCATTCGTTGCCTCACGACTCTCTAAGATTTCGCCAACGAAATTCAATGATTTGCCTGCCAATGGATGATTAAGATCAACCTTTACCTTGTCATCTGTAATGGCCAAAACACGGGCATTGAAGCGGTTTCCGTCTTCATTTTGCAATGGAATAATGGCATCTACCACGATATGTTCCTCGTCAAACTTACCATTTACGCTAAAGATTGCCTTGTCAAGTTCAAGTACATGCTCGGGATGATGCGTCCCATAAGCTTGTTCTGACGTAAGCGTGAAGTCGAAATGATCACCTTTTTTCAGGTCAACCAAAGCCTGTTCAAAAGCTGGAATCGTAATACCAAAACCACTGATAAACTCGAATGGGCGACCTTCTATCGTCTCTTCTACCAATTCTTTCTTGCCATCTGTCACATCATAGAGTGCATAAGAGGCTGCGATGTACTTATTATTATTCTGTTCCATTTTATTTATTATTATTTATTTTATTTCTGTTTGATTGATGTTTACTTCCGTTTTACAACTCATTTTAGTGAACTTATCGCGTGATTTTTGCTCATTTGAAGCGCATTCAGACCTAATCTGCCACGTGTTCGCACTTCGATAGCGACCTCTATCCACCCAAAATAGTTGTATACATACATTGTCTAAGGCGATTAAACGCTATCAAATAGGCACATACCTCGTGCGAGATTTGCGGTTAAATCACACCGATGATTTCGCTAACACTGCTGCAACCATGGGCATCAAGCCAAGTGTTCAGCCCATCTTTCACCTTCTTTGTGATGGTAGGATCAACGAAAATTAGCCGTCCCAATCTCTATAGCCGTGGCACCACACATTAGGAATTCGATGGCATCTTCTGTGCTGCTGATTCCTCCTAAGCCTATAACAGGAATCTTAACTGCATGTGCAACATCGTAAACCATACGCAAAGCAACAGGTTTAACGGCTGGACCACTCAACCCACCTGTACGAATACTCAGCAAAGGTTGACGCTTTTCAATGTCTATAGACATGCCCATGAGTGTGTTAATCAACGACACAGCATCAGCTCCTTCGGCCTCACAGGCGCGTGCAATTGAGGCAATGTCTGTAACGTTTGGCGAGAGTTTGACAATCAAAGTCTTGTGATAAACAGCCCTAACGGCCTTTACAATGCTTGCTGCTCCCTCGCAAGTTACACCAAAAGCCATGCCACCTTCTTTGACGTTTGGACAGCTGATGTTAAGTTCTATGGCTGGAATAGCCTCAAGAGTATCTATTATTTGTGCACATTCTGCATAGGTTTCAGCACTGTTTCCGCTTACATTGACAATCATATTTGTATCAATATCCTTAATCAACGGATAGATATGCGTGGCAAAATAGTCTACACCTTTGTTCTGAAGTCCTACGCAATTAAGCATTCCACTGGCTGTTTCGGCCATACGAGGATAGTCATTTCCTTGACGCGAATGAAGCGTTGTACCCTTCACAATGATGCCCCCAATCTCGTCAAGTGGCACCAAGTCGGCAAACTCTAAACCATAACCAAAAAGTTCCCGAAGCTGTCATCACGGGATTCTTCAATGCTAATTGATTTATCTTTACACTTAGATCTGCCATAACAACTGATTAATATTTAACACTGGTCCGTCTGTACACACACAGCGATTCCCTTCATTTGTCTTCTCAACACAACATAAACACGCACCGAGACCACACGCCATTTTATTCTCCAAAGAGACTTCACAAGTGATGCCATTAGCCTTTGCATAGCGCGCAACACTCATCATCATGGGCTTTGGTCCGCATGTAGCGATGCGCGAAAACTTTTCTTTTTGGAGCACCGAATGATTGGTAACAAATCCTTTTTCGCCCAAACTTGCGTCTTCTGTCGTAATAAAAAAACGCGTCCAAGTTGATTGAATTGGTCAAGTTCCAAAAGGTCCTCGCGCGTACGCGCACCTAATAAGAAGGTTGGAGTTCCACCTCTTTTCTTGATCTCATAGCCTAAATGGAGTAAGGGAGCAATACCAACTCCGCCTCCAACTAACAGCATTTTTTCATTTGAATCGACTGGAAGTGTAAAGCCATTCCCCAAAGGATAAAGACAATTTAGCTGTGAGCCAGGCTTGAGTTTCCCTAATTGTCGGGTACCATTTCCAACCATTGCGATAAGTAACCACAACTCGTTTTTCTGGTCATCTACGAAGTTTATTGAAATGGGGCGCCGAAGATAAGTTGACGGAGAATGGTCAACTCGAACTTCAACAAACTGCCCCGGCGTTATCTCGGGTAGAGGTTTGTCTGCCATAAGCTTTTAAAAAGCACATGCTTAGGGCTAAGCATCTCTACCGATGTTACCGTCAGGGTCTTGAACGAATTTCTTCATCTTTGCTTTTGTAATAGGTTAATGCAAAGATAAGAAAAAAACTAAATAGAACAATAGTTAACTCTTTTGAGGGACAAAAGTCTCCCAAGTGCTGTCATCATAAAAGACCCAGATTTCGACAATCTTACGTTGCTTATTGTCAATTATTTTTGGTAATTATATTATGGTTATTATTGCGTGTCGAATCAACACCCTGCGAATTACTTTGGTTAGAAGGTGGAGTTGTAATGACATTTGAGGCTTCTTCAAAGTCAACCATTAACTCTTGTGGAGTGGAAGGGGTATTTTTCCGTGGTTGATTCTGAATCAGATTTGCCAGTCATGTACATCGGTCCAGTACCAAACAAAAAGCCAATCGGTTGACAAAGTAGGAAGCTTCGACTTGATAGCTTCAGCTATTGCCAAGGTCGGTTTGGTCCTCCCGGTAAAGATGCTACTAAGAGAAGCCGGTGAGATTTGTATGAACTGAGCAAACGTTTGTTGAGTCATGTGCTGACTCTCCATAATCATTTTTATTCTATCTTTCATAAGCTTTGTAAGACGTAAAAAGGGAGATTTACCCCTAATTTCATTGATTTTACAAAAAGTAAAACAAAAAAACGAGACGTGCAACAATTGTATACACTATTTTTGAATCTTGTATTTTACATTTACAAATATATAATTTTCATATTGTATATACAATTTAATAATAATGAGATGTAAAACCACTACGTTTCTAAATTTACATCCTAAAAATCAGATATTATCAAGTCTATAATGAAATAATACATATTAATTGATTATAAGATAGTTATATATTAGCATTATACTGATATAGCCGTGATTATGCAATATGAATGGAGTTACAAAGTGATATCATATGATGTTTAGTACAGAAAATATAGGTTATCTAACTGAATATCAATATAGTTATAGCGTAAAAATAAGGCTAAGTATAAGTATACATATAAATATATAGACCTAAATATATAGGTTTTTTTATATTGTAATATGAAATCATAAATATTAATTTGTAGATAGATATTATTCATTTACAAACATAAAAATCATGCGAGTGTTTTGTATTATATTAATTCATAAATTACACGATTGTAAATACTAATAAAAACTTAATTGTAAATCTAAGAAGGCTGAAAAACGCTTAAAAAAATGAAATAGCGAGCATATTCTGAACAGATGCCTTATTGGTTGAAAAATACGCGAGTTTTTAGAGGGGGTAAAAAAAGGGTTAAATCGCTTATTCTTAGTGATTTAACCCTAAAAAGTGCCCCTTTGGAGCACTCATTCTACGAAAAAAATAAGGTAAAAAAATAGGGCATTTTTTTAGTGCAAAATGAAGAAAAATTAGCTCCTTCATCAGCTCACCTGGACCCCGTATTTGGGTTGTCTAACCCCTTACTTTTGGCATCTATTTCTCTAATCTTAGAAATTATCTGCATGGTTTTCATTCCCGAGTAATTTCGCATTCCGATAATATACTCTTTGGCAGCCCATGCATTTCTCAATTCCAAGTAATTTCGCAACAGCATTTTTCATTGTTTCTGTTTGGTGCATAATATGCTATCATCAGATTTTTCGAAGTAAGTAAAGATCATTGGGAGAAATGAAAACAATGATCCAGCCTTTGGATTGTTGTCAAAATATTTTTATGATTAAATTCGCCTTGTAAATGTCACGATATATGATTGCGTTTCGTAGTTCGAAAGCATTGAAATCTTTACTTACTCCTATCTCCTTTTTCAACCACTTCAGGAGTCACTCTCCCATTCGTTGTCAAACGAGACAACAACAACTTATCGAGTTCCGAGGTTAATCTATTGAGATCAGCTCCTACATGATCGGCTATCATCTGTGCCGCTTTCGGTTCGATGGTGACTTGATGTTGGCGCAAATAAGTTTCGATAAATCCGGGCAACTCACGCTCATAGAGTTTCTTACTCTCAAAGATGACGCCACCACCAGCCTGTGCTGAAGGGATAATCTTCTTTCTTTTATCAATACTTCCGTTCTTATGACAGAGCACAAGTATCGTAGAAGCGACTGGATTTTTGAAATATTTCTCCAACGCTTCTGTACCTTTAAGATTTTGCGATTCTTTCACAATAACGACTCGTTTTTCGGCCATCATCGGATAAGCCTTGGCAGAATCGACGATTTGCGAAGCCGTAACATCAGCTCCAAAGACGATATTCTGGTTGAAATCACGCTCTTCTGGTTTCAACACATGCGTCGCAATATAATCTGAAATCTTATCAATATAATAGGATTCCTCACCCATTAATATATAAATAGGTGAAAAACGGCGCGCTTCCAAGTCGCGCATAATCGTTTCATACGATGGTCCTGTATTTTTTTCTTTTCAGGCATCTCGCTATATTATTTTTAATTGTTTATCTTTGCAACAGTCTGAAAACGAAAGCTTCATCAAAAAAACGAAAAAGCAAGCTCTTCAGCCGTTTCTATTTTTTTGCAAAAAAATAATAAAATGATTCCATTAAACCTACCTGATTATGAAATAAAGTTATCGGGCTCACCGACAAAACCAATGATTTTTCGATATTCTTCGTGGCAAATATGTCGCTCTCACTCCAGAAGAATGGGTACGTCAACACTTTGTCCACTTTTTGATAAATCATAAAGGTTACCCCGCAACCCTTTTGGCAAACGAGGTCAAACTCAATGTTGGCGATAAAAAACTTCGTGCAGATACGGTTCTCTATTCACGCCAACTCAAACCGCAGGTTATTATCGAATACAAAGCTCCTCAAATTGAAATCACACAGAAAGTGTTTGATCAGATAATGGTTTATAATATGCTGCTCCACGTAGACTATCTCATTGTGTCTAATGGGATAAAACACTACTGCTGTAAAATTGATTATAACAATCAAAAATATTTATATTTAGAGGACATCCCTAACTACGATATTATTTTTACAGAATGAAGTAGAAATCGATTCAAAATAAACGTTTTTATTTCATGCTAATTTAAGGAAATAAAAACAAACAGCACCAAATCATCGCACAATCTACGTCTTTTCATCGCACATTATGACGCATTTTGGCGCCTAAAATAATGCATTTCGCGATGCAAACTGCATGGGATTAAAAAAATAACGCCCTATACATCACAATAAAGAAAGAAAGGAAAAAGCAAAACGACTTGGCATTTGCAGCGAAGTGCATCAAATGCCAAGGTCCATCGGATGATAATCAAAGTAGCACGGCAACGCCCCTCTTCTAACGAGCGCTTTACATCTATAAGTCGCTGATTTCTGCTCCCTCTGAAGATTAAATCTGTGTCACGTTGTGCCTCAATATAAGGGCCATCAACGAGCACATCTACGTATTGTAACAATGCTTTTTGACGCTCATTCAGACACAAATTCTCAAAAACAAAGCCGCTATAACACCAGATTGTCTTCTTCGTTTCAGCCTTAATCGCCTTTGCCAAAGCCAAAAAGCCTTCGGGTTGGAACATTGGATCGCCGCCCGTAAAAGGTCACATTGGCAAATGGGTCCTTCTTGATTTCACGCAGAATCTCTTCCGTTTCCATCATCGTTCCATGATGAATATCCCACGATTGCGGGTTATGACAGCCGGGACAAGCATTCGGACATCCAGCACAATAAATGGAAGTACGGAATCCAGGCCCATCAACCATCGTGTCGTGCACTATACTCAATACGCTAATCATTTGTTATCTTTCAACACAAAACATCAAAAAAATCCCCTCCCTTCTTATCGGGAGGGAACAAATATTCACATTTGCCATCGACATGCGTCACGCGGTCGTTGAGTTCGGCCAATTTTCCCTGGTTCCAACGGTCGGTTGTACCCACCAAATAGCCTGTAATGCGTTGCAATTTATCGATATGTTGGCTACCACATTTAGGGCAAACATCGAGCTTTGCGTCTGCATTCTCATAGCCACAATCCATACATCGGTTGCGGTTATGATTCACACTGCCGTATCCAATGTTTAGTTTGTCCATCATATCTACTACATTTGAGATGACTTCCGGGTTATGCGTTGCGTCGCCATCTATCTCTACATAGAAGATATGTCCACCTCGAGTTAGGTCGTGATATGGTGCTTCTATCTCTGCTTTATGCAAGGCAGAACACTTATAATAGACTGGAACGTGATTGGAATTTGTATAGTAATCGCGGTCTGTAATGCCTTCTATTGCACCATAACGCTTACGATCAAACTTCGTGAAACGACCAGAAAGACCTTCTGCAGGCGTAGCCAACACACTATAGTTATGCTGATAACGCTCAGAGAATTCATTGGCGCGGTCGCGCATATAGGTCACAATCTTTCAGTCCTAAGGCTTGCGCTTCATCACTTTCTCCATGATGTTTGCCTACCAAAGCCTTCAAACATTCAGCCAAACCAATGAAACCAATGCCTAAGGTGCCCTGATTGATAACACTTTCTATCGTGTCTGAGGGCTGCAACTTATCGCAATCAATCCACAATTTGGTCATTAACAGCGGGAATTGCTTGGCAAACGCGGTCTTCTGGAATTGGAAACGATCGTCAAGTTGCTTTGCCGTTATCTCAAGCATACGGTCAAGTTTGGCAAAGAAAGCATTGATTCTTTCCTCCTTATTCCCTATTTGCATGCACTCAATGGCAAGCTTAACGATGTTTATTGTGGTAAAACTTAGGTTGCCACGAGCTACACTTGTCTTCGCGCCGAAGCGGTTTTCAAACACTCGAGTGCGGCATCCCATCGTAGCAATCTCCCACAAATAACGCTTCGGATCGTCTGCTTTCCAATTACTATTCTGGTTGAAAGTGGCATCAAGATTCAAGAAATTAGGGAAGAATCTGCGTGCAGTTACCTTACAAGCCAACTGATAAAGGTCGTAGTTTCGGTCTTCAGGGAAGGTAGTTTACCCCACGTTTCTTCTTCCAAATCTGTATGGGGAAGATGGCTGTTTCGCCATTACCTACACCCTCATATGTAGATTTCAACAACTCGCGCATAATGCAACGACCTTCTGCAGAAGTATCCGTTCCATAGTTTATAGATGAGAAAACCACCTGATTTCCACCTCTACTATGGATAGTATTCATGTTATGAATGAAGGCTTCCATAGCTTGATGCACGCGGTTTACAGTCTTATTCATTGCATGTTGGCTAAGACGCGCGTCACCTTCTAAGCCATCAAGTTCCTTCAACAGGAAGTCATCAAAAGCTATATCATAAAGCGATGAAAGGTCACGCCCCGTGAGTTTCTCCAAGTTTTTCACCTCTTCTATATAAGAACTGCGTACATAGGGCGCAAGATAGAAGTCAAAAGCTGGGATAGCTTGCCCTCCGTGCATCTCATTTTGGCATGTTTCCAAAGAGATACATGCCAAGACTGCCGCCGTCTCTATACGCTTTGCAGGGCGTGAAGAGCCATGTCCGGCAACAAAACCATGCTCAAGAATATGGTCAAGCGGATGCTGAACACAAGTCAAACTCTTTGTGGGATAGTAGTCCTTATCATGAATGTGAATATAGTTATGAGTCACTGCATCGCGCACTTCATCTGCCAACAGGTAGTCATCAACGAAAAGGTTTCGTTGTTTCTGATGCGAATTTCATCATCATACCAGCAGGCGTATCTGCATTCATATTGGCATTTTCGCGCGTAACATCATTGTTTTTGATGTTCACAATCTCCATAAACACGTCGCGTGTCTTGGCCTTTCGTGCAATACTTCGTTGGTTTCGGTAAGCTATATAGCGTTGTGCCACGTCCTTTCTTGCACTCTTCATGAGTTCCATTTCTACGGAATCCTGAATCTTTTCCACGGTCATTTGGCTCTTGCCATGAATGGAAATATGGTCTGTTATCTTCTGAACCAGCGCGTCATCCTCGCCCTTTTTCTGTGTGCATCATGGCCTTTCTGATGGCTGCCATGATTTTCTGCTCGTTGAAACCGACTATTCGTCCGTCTCTCTTTACTACTGTTTGTATCATTTTTTTATAAAGGTGAATATGTTTTTGATTTCCATTGCAAAGATAGCATATTAAACACTAAGTTTATCATTTTTGGATAACTTTTTGCATGTTAATAAATGTCAAGTCATTAATTAACAACACGTTACAAAAAAAGTTTTTGGAAAACTTTTATTTATTTTTACAAATCAAATTAGTTTTTCAAAATAGAAAATAAAAGATTACAAAAACAAACTTATAGATATAACATTTTTAAAGTAAGCTGAAACATAAACGATAAATCAAAAAGAAACTATAGGAATTCCATGTACTTCAAGGCCTTACCTCACTAAAAACGTCATTAAAATACCCTATATTTTTACGCAAAAACGTAATGGACTTTTATCACATGGCATGATGTATTACGCGACAAAAAGATTCGGGATAAAAACAAAAATAAGGTTCCATGACCTGGATTGTAATTTCTATGGAATCACTCGACAATTTGAATCATTTCACCATGTGATTTGAGTCAAAAAGCGGTGTAATCTATGCCAAAATACAACGCAAGCTGATAGAGGCGATATCTGCTTAGGATAAATCTTAGCTTATAAAGTACAATAGCTCATCTCAAACTAAGATATGACATGAAACCCTACGGAACAAAGGTTATCACACCACAAGCCACAACACACGTCACAAAAAGCTTTCAGATATACTCATAATCAGACATTATAACACAATTCGGCGCATTATTCGATGCCAAATTTGTGTATTTCAAAGAAATTTCCGAATATTGCACAGGAGTTTATCTCCAACAAAACATTAGCTATATAAATAGAAAAGATGAAATATTTATTGGTATCCGATATCCACGGATCACTGCCAGCATTAGAAAAAGTGATAGATTTCTATCATCAACAGCATTGTGATATGATGTGCATTATGGGCGATATACTGAATTATGGACCACGAAATGGCTTGCCAGAAGGCCTTAATCCCAAGGCTATTGCTGAAAAACTGAATGCTATTGCCGATGAGATTATGGCCGTGAGAGGCAATTGTGACTCAGAAGTTGACCAGATGTTGCTTTCTTTTCCGATACTCCAAGACTACATGTTACTCGTAGATAATGGCAAGAAAGCTATTGCTAACCCATGGTCATATATATAATAAGGAGAACCGCCCCAAGGGAAATTTCGACGCAATCATCTACGGACATACGCATCTTTGGGAACTCGAAAGAGAAGAAAACAGCGTGATTTGCAACACGGGTTCAGTCACTTTTCCTAAAGGAGGCAACCCTCCTACACTCGGAACTTATGAAAGATGGGGTGATAAAAATATTCCATCTTAACGGCGAACTGCTAAAACAGATAGCCCTTTAAGATGGAATAGGCGTCATAATATCGCTTTGAAAAGGAGATGTTTACCCTTTCAAGGCGATATTATAATTATAATATTTCTGCACGCCTGTAATGTCTTGAAGGACCTTTATGAATGGAGGGAAGTTCACAGATTCCTTTTCTGCTATGCCTTTTGTTTCCAAAATCATCAGTCCTTTGACGGGTTTATGAAACTTATCTAATTCAAAAATATTGCCCCTTCCAAATAAAACTCTTGCGTATTTTTCTGTATCATTTGGCGATAAGGGTCGGCCTGTTGTAACAACGATGAATAGAGATTCTTACTGATTTGACGTTCGGTTTCAAGCTGTTCTGTATCAGAAATATTCTTCTTTGTCGTGTGTACATAGACATTTTTGCCTTGCCAACCACGACAACGAAGCCTTACTTCGCAGCCAGGTTCAGCCACAAGATACGTCTGAGTGATTTCACTTTCGATGCAATTCGGTATTTCTCCCGTCAATTCTACAATGTATTTACGTTCCTCAACAATAGGTTGTGGGATGCCAAGTACACTCGAAATCTCCTTTAAAACACGATGAAGCTTGTTGTTAAAGTCCTCATGATTGTTGATAACTCTTAGGTGAGGATGCCCTGTCCAGGCTTCAATCACCTTCTTATCAAGCTCTCGTGCCAGCTCCAAACCTTCCGTTCTTTGCTTATTATTGCTTGTAATATAGAATTGTTCTGCCCCATCTGCGGCCGAAACTAAATGCAAAAACAGCATCATAACGAGCGTCACGAAGCTCGTTGGTATTAGTCCCAACAGCAGCTGTTATGGCATCCCACATCTCGGGTTTCATATATGCCGAGATGTCCATTGCACCGCGATCACAAACGATTAAGGCAGGTTCCTCACACTGTTCTGCCATGTGTAGGAACTTATCTTCAAGCGAAAGCTGAATCTCAAGCGTAGCTTTCTCACCCTCATAAAAGAGATTTTTGTTCGTCGTTAGATAGTCCATACCCGACTGACTGAACATGGTTGGCACCTCAGGTATTGTGAATACCTTATAACCAAGACTTGAAAAATGTTCTATTATCTTAACTAAGGCCGTCGTTTTCCCGGCACAAGGTCCACCTGTGAGAACGATTCTCTTGATCTCTTTCATTTGTTTCGTTGTGTAGAATTAAACTACAAAGTTAAGCTAAAAAAAGCATTTAAGCAAATTTTCAAGCGCTTTTACGTGATCTTCCACGTGTACCCTTGGGCTTAGCCAACTCTGGATGGCTTTCAATATAATTCTGACGATACTGTCGAGGAGTCATGTTCTTGAAACGAAAGAAGGCTCCATAAAAGCTCTGTCGATTCGCAAAGCCGACCCTTTTCGCCTATATCTTCAATGCGATATTTTAGATATCGTGGGTCAACAAGCATTGACATGGCTTCGTTTACGCGCTGAGCATTAACCAAACCACAATAGTTCGTATGGAAACGCTCGGCACAAACTGCTGAGATATAACGCACATTGGTTCCTAAATCGTCTGCCAACTGCTTAGCGCTATAGTCTTTGTCCTTATACTTCTGCTCGATAATAATCTTTTGATTGATTCTTTCTTGCAGATCATCTTTTACCTCTGAGCTCATCAGAACACGGTAAACGGCAGACCGTTCCCGTTTTTCCGTAATGTTATACTTAGGCATCTTCTCGCTAATATTTATTATATTAAGTTATTCTGATATACAATCCGCAGATTGTTTTATGGGTTAAAATACCATTATTTGTTGCAAATTTAATAAGAAAAAAAGGAAAGAACGCAAGACTAAAACATAAAAAAAGCTGAAAGATTGTCAATCTTTCAGCTTTTTTTGTTTCATTATTCCTTATAATTTATTCTGCTGCCTCTGATTCTTCTTTTCTTTTTGCGAACAGAACGTTTTTGCGCGTTTAGGCTTCTCGTCAGTTACGGCTTTTTTTCGGTCTTCACTCCAGCCAACTCAGGGTCAATCATAATGCGACCACAGTATTCACAGACGATAATCTTCTTGTGCATCTTAATATCTAACTGGCGCTGTGGAGGGATTTTATTAAAGCAACCGCCACAAGCGTCACGCTGAACATAAACAATACCCAAGCCATTGCGAGCGTTTTTACGAATACGTTTGAAGCTTGTCAGCAAGCGAGACTCTATCTTTGTCTCAAGATCTTTAGCCTTTGCTTTCAGCTTTTTCCTCTTCTTCGCGCGTCTCTTGCATTATCTCATCCAGCTCATCTCGCTTCTCATTGAGGTCTTCTTCGCGTTCACTGATGCTCTGTTCTGTCTTTTTCTAAGTCGCGCTTACACTCCTCAATCTTGACTACCGCCTCTTTAATCTTCTTGTTACAAAGTTCAATTTCCAACTCCTGGAACTCTATTTCCTTTGTCAAAGTGTCATATTCGCGGTTATTCTTTACATCATTCAATTGCGCCTTTATAACGTTCCACACTGGCTTCTGCATCAGCAATCTCGTGCTGTTTTTGGCCAACTGCGTTCTGAAACTCATTGATTTCTCTTTGGATTTTCTCTACACGTATGTGCAAACCCTCTAGTTCATCCTCCAAATCTTGAACCTCCAAAGGTAGTTCTCCGCGTAAAGCTTTCTTCTCATCAATGCTACTCAATGTCATCTGTAGTTGGTAAAGAGTCTTCAATTTCTCTTCAACAGACAGATCTGTAGGGTCTTTCTTTGCCATAATACTTATAAATAAATAATGGGATTCGTGTTGAGTTCTGTGATGAAACACCTCACTCCTGCACACTGTTCCTCTATGATTGATTTAAAAATTTCACTCGTATACTGCTCACTTTGATAGTGTCCGATGACTGCTATCTGTATTTCTTGGTCGTGACCAAAGTATTCATGATAGTGCATCTCACCCGTAATAAAGGCATCTGCGCCTGAAGCAATGGCATCATCCAATAGGAATGAGCCCGCTCCTCCACACACTGCAATCGTCCGAATGGGTCTTCTTAGCAACTGATTGCACTGCACACATTCCACATCGAAACGCTTTTTCAACAGCAATATCAGGTCATCGGCGGCCAGTTCTTCCGTGACTTCACCTATCACTCCATCGCCACCTGCGACACCATCAACAACAGTTTGCTTTACCAAAGAAACGCAAATCATGCAGTCCTATCTTCTCCGCTATCTTGTAATTCACGCCTCCTTGCGCACTATCTATATTTGTATGCATAGACACAATCGTCACCCGTTGTTCGATGGCTTTACGCACAGTGACTTGCACTTCGTTTTCATCTGCAATCCGATTTAACTTGCGAAAGATCAACGGATGATGCGAAACGATGAGGTTACAGCCTTTTGCAACAGCCTCATCTACTATCTTTGGCGTCACGTCAAGGCACAATAAAGCCCCTGATACATCTGCTTCTGTTAATCCAATCTGTAGGCCGGCATTATCAAAATCAGCCTGCAGAGGCAGAGGCGCGAATCGTTCAAGGGCACGAATTACTTCCTTTATTTGCATGCTATGCATAAAATTAGACTACAAAGATAGCCATTTTATCACGTGATGTAAAGGGTATTGCGTATTGTTTAACGTTTTTTTACCAATCACTTAGGTTGCTTTTCGGCTTCCACTTTCTTTTTCAATGTCATCAGGAAGTGCCGAAAAAGTCGATTCCCGTAATGCGTTCAACCTCATCTATGGTGTTAACATAGTAGTCTTTCGGCCTGTTTCCTCCAACATTCTTATAGATAAAACCTATCGCTTTCGGTGTACCTGCCATGCAAAGCACAACCTTAAAGAAGGCTTCTGGCACGACTACACGCGCTGTTCCAATGGTTTTATGCTTCTGACGATATAAGATTGGGCCAGCCACAATATAGATTTGACCATATTGTTTGGCCCACTTGCGGCATTGATTCTCCATTTCATTCCAGTCGCCTACATTCAGATTGTGGTCTTGTGGGCATATGTTCGTCATGAGAAATGATTGTTCTTGCGCCGTCTTATCCCACTTATTGTCGCCCGAAGGACACATATGACCACGATCATAGCCGCTTCTGCTGTAATCAAATGTGGTCACTTGCACGCCCTTTGCTTCGCTATCAGCTTGAAATCCAATTCCCCGCGCGCTTGTAAGGCCCTGTGGTATGCGACTCCGTTAATTGCCAAGCAACCCAATTTGGGATTCGATTATCTGGGTTATATGAAACCACATACCCCACTCTTCTCAGGATTTGTTGCGCACATTCCTTAGGAACCTGCTGCATTAACAACGCTTCATCCCCTGCAGGGAGCCTTATATTCAACCTCTGCTTTGACAGCATTTCCCCGTGTCGTTCGCGGCATAAGCTTCAACCGCGTGCCGTAAACCACTCGCCAAAGCCTTGCGGTTTTCGTGATTAAACTTACACCCCGAGGCGCTAAAAGAGCAATGAAAGTGAGGCTAATCCCTATGAGCAACGTCTTCTTCATGCTTCTGTTTTCTCTTCCTTTTCGTTTGATTTCAAATTGCCATAAGCATCAAAAACATAACGCTTTGCAATGATTAAGGTGAGCAACAAGCTTAAAGACGAGGCCGAAAGCATCATCGCTAAGCCTATCAACTGCGTCAAAACAGCCACATAAATATCCCATCCTAACATGAGCATTGCCCACACTACTATCGGCGAAATCCCAATAACAATATAGCTCATACGCTTTAATGTCGGAATCATACTCACCTCTAAAGCGCGCTTAACGAAAGTATTTCACGGCTTGATTATGGCTTGCTCCATTGCCCAAAAGATAGTAATACAGCGCACGATGATGTTTCAATCCGGCGTAATAGGCATCGAGTGCCTTATAGTTACTTTCGATAATGCTCCCCTGCCATGAAGCCGGCGACAGGAAGAAGATAGCCTATTTCCAGCGCATCTACCAACGAACCAATGAGCAACAAGACAAAGATGCCGAGGCAAAATGTTACTATCAGCGTTGAGAGAAAAGCCGGAACAAAATATTTTTTTCATGTTGAAACGTGCCTTACTTATCGTCACAAAGGCGGTCAATAAGGCCAACAACACCACAAAAAGTAAGTTGAATGTAATGCTGTTCCAACTCAATTCAAGTTTATAAATAATGCCTGTCAGCGCAAGAAAAGCCTACAGCTTTTCCTATAGCCAACGCCACTTTATGCTGCAAATTGAGCTTAAAAAAGTAAATCAAATATACGGGAATGCAAAGCAATATCACAAGGATAAAGATGCTGATAAAACCAATATTCATCGTCTTTGTTATTTTATTATTGAGATTCGAGCAGCGATTTGTCACACTGCCCCTTTACTTCTTCATCATCAGTAGCAATGATTACCAAGCCACCCGAAGCCGTATAACGCCGCAAATAGTCTATCATGGTCGGTGTAATCGAACCTGGATACTGGTCAATCACCATGCGTTCACGGCCTTGCATGACGCCAACCACTATCATCATTTGTTGCATCATGTCGCGCGGAACGGCCGCAACAGGCTTATCCCACAAGCCGGTTTCGATGCCCACCTTGCGCCATTCGCTCTCCATATTGCCTTTCGTCAGGTCGTCATCTATCGTCATTAGGGCTTGCATAACATCGCCAACGGTCTTCAAAGACAAGTCTACTTCGCGTGGCACATAGGCCGTATGGGCACGATAATAGGCTGCCGAACGCTCGTCAACCACGTCACCATCGGTTGAAAGAAAGCCCGACTTTAATGGCTGTAAGGCCAAAAGTGTGTAAAGAAGTGCCTTTCGTGCGTTGGCTTTCCAACCATAAATACAGAACATTTCACCTTCTTCAATCACAAAATTGATATCGGTGTACATTTCCGCATGTGTCACCCCACGTAAGGTTCCGTTTTTAATTTCCAACATTTGTGTTGTATTTTATAAGGCAAAGTTACGTTTTTTTCTCTAAAAGACAATATGAAGTAACACAATTTTCATTGCAATCAAATCTTTGTTCGTGGCAACTCATGCTGTAGAAAAACTTTTCTCATACTACCATTATGGGGAAAGCACTCAGTAACTCGCATCATTTTATCGCACAATCTGCCTGATTTCACCGCATCATTTGAGGCAGATTACACGCTAATATGACTTGAATTGCAAAACGTTTTCGTGTCAACTCCATTGCAATGCTGTCCAATTCAACGCCATAGATATTGTGGTTTCAATAGTCCAAGGCTGCCAAATGAGCATGTAAAACGGCCTTATGTTAGATGTGTTATTTGGAGAAAAACACCATGACTCCCAACGATTTTCGCGAAAAACACGATTTCTCCTTTTCACAAAACCATGACTTTCAGAAAAAAATAACTAATTTTGTATCCGACAAACAGATTGAAACAGTATCTAAGAATCAACGATATGGCAAACAAAAACTTCGTGCTTCCGGCAGAATGGGAGCCTCAACAGGGCATTCAACTCACATGGCCACATGCACAAACCGACTGGAAACCTTACCTCGATGATATCACAAAGACGTTCATCGACATGGCAAAAGTCATCACACTCGACGAAAAACTCTTCATCATTACGCCCGAAGCAGCCCATGTAAAACGGCTGCTTGCAGACCATCTTAACGATGAACAGCGTGCCAATATACGTTATTTTTGAGATGCCAACCAACGACACTTGGGCACGCGATCATGGTGCTATCACTTTGTCAAATGGGGCAGAACTGCGCATGCTTGACTTCAAATTTAATGGTTGGGGCGAGAAGTTTGATTGGCAAAAAGACAATGCTATCACGGCTAATATGGCACAAATGGGGGCCTTTGAAGGCATGATTGAAGACCACACCGACTTTGTTTTTAGAAGGTGGAAGCATTGAAAGCGATGGCAAAGGTACTATCTTTACCACCGCATGTTGCCTCTTGGCACCTCACAGAAACCAGCCCAATGACGCTCAAAGAGATTGAAGAACGGCTGCTGAAATCACTTCATGCACAACGCATTATATGGATAGAACACGGCCAACTCAAAGGAGATGACACCGATGGTCATATTGATACAACCGTGAGATTGGCACCCAATGACACCTTATTATATATATATAGTGACGAAGACGATGAGCATTTTGCCGACTTTAAAAGCCATGGAAGACCAGCTAAAGTCTTTGCGCACATGCGATGGAAAGCCTTATCAGCTGTTGCGTTTACCCTTTCCCCAAGGCGATATATGAAGGCGAAGAGCGGCTTCCAGCGACTTATGCGAACTTCGTAATCCTTAATCATCACGTGCTCTGTCCTACGTATGCGCAACCCGAAAGAGACCATTTGGCCATGCAACAACTGCAGAAAGCCTTTCCCAATCATAAGATTATAGGCATTGATGCCCGTACTGTTATCCGCCAACATGGTTCACTCCATTGTCTCACTATGCAATATCCAAAATATGAAAAAGCTTAAAATAGGTATTCTTCAGCAACATAACATCGCTGATTCTTCCGTCAACATGCAACGTCTTTCGCATGGAATTGCCCACTTGGCAAGCCGTGGTGCCGAACTGATTGTATTGCAAGAACTTCACAATTCACTTTATTTCTGCCAGGTAGAAGACGTGAACAACTTTGACCTTGCAGAGCCAATACCAGGCCCTTCGACCGATTTTTATGGCAAGTTGGCAAAAGAACATGGCGTTGTTATTGTCAGTTCATTGTTTGAAAAGCGTGCACCGGGCCTCTATCATAACACTGCTGTGGTGATAGAAAAGGATGGAACCATCGCGGGAAAGTATAGGAAAATGCACATTCCTGATGACCCTGCATACTATGAAAAGTTTTATTTTACGCCGGGAGATTTGGGCTTTCATCCCATCAACACAAGCATAGGACGACTCGGAGTGTTAGTATGTTGGGACCAATGGTACCCAGAAGCAGCACGTTTAATGGCTTTACAGGGCGCCGAAATCCTATATATCCCACTGCCATTGGCTATGAAAGTAGTGACACTTCAGAAGAACAGGAGCGACAACGCGAGGCATGGACAACCGTAATGCGTGGGCATGCAGTAGCTAACGGCCTGCCCGTTATCGCAGTGAATCGCGTGGGACATGAAGACGATCCGAGTGGAATGACACGGGGAATTGAGTTCTGGGGCAGCAGTTTTGCAGCCGGTCCACAAGGCGAAATGCTTTATAGAGCAAGCAAAAGTGACGAAGAAGTTCACATCATTGAAGTCGATATACACCACAGTGAGCAAGTGCGCAGGTGGTGGCCCTTCCTCCGTGACCGCCGCATTGAATGCTATCAAGATATCACTAAGCGTTATATCGACGAATAAAATCGCTGTGAAAGTTATGTACAAACCATTGAAACATCATCGCATTCTCGGTGAACATCGCCCCCAAAAATCGTCAATCATCGGTGCGTGGATAGTCGCTTTACTCTTCATTTTCCTTGGTCTCATGACCTTTTATACCATGATGAAGTTTGACGATTATGACTTATCAGCACGCATTTTCTTAGGAGTGTTGGCCTTAGCCTTTATTATTGGTAGCATAGGATTTGTGATAAACCAAGTAGTTTCGAGGCTGTTCATCACACCAGAAGTCGTGATTCGCATTAATATTTTCGGCAAAAACAATCCTTCCAATGGCTGAGATTGACTGCTATGAAGATGGGAAAAAGGACATCACTTTGTATGCAACGAGGTTGTCAAAGTTCATTAGTATATCGGAAGATTACAATGGTTTTGAGAGCATAGTAGCATGGGCTCACTCGCAATTTCAAAACAAAGAAGACATTGATAAGCAGCAAGAGACAGAGGAAATGCTATCAGATTTGCACTATGGAGCAAGTGAAGAAGACATTCAAAATAAGGCAAACAAGCTCAAGAAAATCATCTATCCACTCAATGTTCTCACTATAATCGTAGTCTTGTTCATTGTGTTTCTCTCCTCGTTTATACATGACTTTATCGTCTCAATTGCTGCACTTTTGCCCCTCGTTGCAGTCTTTCTCTACAACAAAAGCCATGGATTGGCGAAGTTTCTGATTAGTAAAACAGACCCACATCCATCGTTAATGGGAATAGGAGGAGTAGCTACTGCCGGCCTGTTATATAACGCTTGGCGAGAGAATCTCCTTCATATTTCCATCGCAATTCTGGTTGATTGTCCTCGTGGTTACACTCATCCTGACTTACCTTTGCACACGAAATGAGCGCATAACGCCAACGTATGGGCAGCGCGATTTGCTGCTTGTCATCGGAGCAACGCTAATCGGTTGTTTTGTCTATAGCTATAGTACACTCGTCTTTTGCAATATAACTTTCGACCAATCTAAGCCAAAGTATTATGATTCGAGCATCAAAGATAAGTCTTATACAAGTGGAAAGGGTCGGCGATATTACGTGAAACTCGCGCCATGGAAAGGCTTAAAAGAGGATGAAAGGACATATATTCCTCGTAAACTCTATAACGAAATTACAAATCGGAGAGCCTGTAACAATAGAGCAATATGAGGGTTGTCTCGGCGTAAGCTATTACTATCCGATATTTAAATAAAGTTCAACGGCATGAAGAAAGCTTTGTTATTGTTGTTCGTTATGCTTTGTTTTGCACTGCAAGGACAAGGCATAAACATGGGCAAAACCAAGCTTGTCGGTCGATAATAAGCGTTGGGATGTATGGCAAACACTGGCATTAAAGGGACCATTATATGGCAAAAGATGTTATCAAATAAGGTATGTCAGAGACAATAATGATGCGTTTCATCGTGGATACATCCTCTTTTTAGATGGTAAAACAAGCTTTGCGAGCCTCAAACTACCACTTGCTGACGACGAATGTAAGAACTTCTCAGTGGATAGTCTCATGCAAACCAAACGTGGTTTCATGTTACTTGTCACTTAGGGGAGGAGGCAAATATCTCTATACTTTGAAATATATTGTCCGCTATCGACAAGCGTCTTTCTTCCTCGATAGCATCATTACGCAACTTTATGAGCCTGAAAAAGGGGCGGAAAAAAAGACCACATATAAGCGCATGAAAAAGGCCTTTGAAAAATGAAAGGAATGATTGCTCTTCCCGAACTATTAGATTGAAAACATCAAATACATAAGGCTTGCAGACACCATCGTTTGCAAAGCCTTTTTCTTGTGATATCATTCTTCTTCTCTTTCTTTCTTACCGAAATTAGCATCTATTTTTCAGGAAAGCATGCGACGCAAAACGGCAGCAAACAGCTTATCATCACAATGATAAAGAACAGCCGATAGCCTGCCGCCTGGGCCAAAGCACCGGCAAACAAGCCCGGCAACATCATCGAAAGAGCCATCAATCCCGTACAAAGTGCATAATGAGATGTCTTGTGTTCACCTTGTGAAAAGTATATCATGAAGAGCATATATGCACTGAATCCAAAGCCATATCCTAAGTTTTCAATGGCTACACACACGTTAATCAACATCAAGTTTTCAGGCATAACATAAGCCAAATACACATAAGTGAGGTTGGGAATCGTTATGGCAAGCGTCATTGGCCATAGCCATTTCTTCAATCCATCACGGCTAATGAGCATGCCACCAATAACCCCTCCCACTAAGAAACCAATCACTCCGACGGTTCCATTGACTAAACCAAACTCTTGAGGAGATAGTCCTAAGCCGCCCTTACTCGGTAAAGCTTGCAAGAAAAGCTGTGAAACGGGGGTCAGTAATGCCTCTGGAAGTCTGAAAAGAAGCAAGAAAAGTACGGCGATAATGATTTGTTTCTTCGCAAAGAATGAAACAAAAAGTCATCACAAACTCCCTCAGAATGTCTTGTGCATTGCGCCTTATTGCCCGATCAGTATCCTCTTTTGGACGCGGAAGAACATAGCTATGATAAAGGTAAAAGGCAATGAACAATCCCGTCATTCCATAGAAAATAAGACTCCACGAGTATCGAATCTGATAGCGAAACATCACTTGAAACACTCCCGCAAGCATGATTAAGACTCCTTTTCCGAGTACCATTGAGAGCCGATAAAACAGACTTCGTATGCCAACAAAGAACGCTTGGTCGTGTTGTTCAAGTCCCATCATATACAAACCATCAGCAGCGACGTCATGAGTAGCACTTGAAAACGCAATCATCCAAAAGAAACAAATCGTTCCTTGCAGCCACCATGAGGCATGAATCGTAAAGGCTACACCCGCAAAAGCAGCGCCAAGAAACAACTCCATGGCTGTAATCCACCAACGTTTCGTTTGATAGAGTTCGAGAAAAGGACTCCAAAAAGGCTTTATTACCCATGGCAAATAGAGCCAAGAGGTATAGAATGTCACCTCAGCATCAGTCAAACCGAGCTGCATATAGATTTCAATGGCCAGCACGGTAACGGCAATATACGGCAGTCCTTCAGCGAAATAGAGCGATGGAATCCATGTCCATGGGCTTGAATTTCTCATGATTGACGATAGATTTGTTTGATGATTGCGCCAGGATAATAATGCAACAATATCTCTTTATAACTGTAACCACGTTCTCCCATGACTGCCGCGCCTATCTGACAAAGCCCTACTCCATGGCCCCATCCAGCCCCAATGAGGGCAAAACGCTTAGGAATGCCCTGCTCGTTGCGGTCAAAAGCATCGACGACAAAAGCCGAACTATAAAGGTGACTCTTGCTAAGTGCGCGGCGAATCTCAAGTTCTTTGCCGATAACAAGCGTCAGTTTCTCTCCCACAATCCTTAGCTTTGAGAGCCTTCCACTTGTGCCTCTTTCCACTGGAATGAGGTCAACAACGGCACCAAAGTCTATGCCTAACTTCTCCGTTAGCAGCTGTTGAACCTGCTGTTGCGTGTATTCCACGCGCCAACGATAGAAGTCTGACGTCTCCTGATCATAGTTATTGAGCACTTGGGAAAGCACTTTCGCATCACGAGTATTACAGAAACTCTCGGGCGAAGAGCGTATCCAACGGACTGCATTGGCTTCAACCGTCAAATCAAGTGCCTCTTGTTGCGGCGCATCCCGCAAGGCAACAAGATAAGGGTTTGCGTAGATTCTCCCAACAATATTGGAACTCTTCGGTCTCTCCTCCACAGCATTTAGAGAATCGTGCATCACAAATCTCATCCTCATCTGTCAGCACCTGGCCTGCGGTTTGCCTGATTGCTTCAGCCACATGCGCACTCGTTTCTTTCGTAATGCCTTGATATCGCTGGCAATGATCATCTGCACAAACGTCAAAAAGCGTATGATCTTCGCGGTCATACCAACGAATCAGCTCGCCATTTCCTTGGATTTCCGAAGCTGCAACGTGTGCCGTTGCCTCGCCTTTCCTGCGGTTTTGCATCTGCACCAATAGCCAACTACGAGATATTACGGCATGGGCTTTGAGCAATTCAAGGCTCGATGTGGCACTCATCTCACTCGAAATGACACTCTCTAAATAGCGTTCCACAGGCAATTCATTAACTGCACACACGCTATTTCCATTGACAATGAACTTCAATTTGCCAAGAAACGTTTGGGTTTCCTTACGTTCCCCAATGGAAGTTTACGCCTATAGTGACATCATAAAAGTGAAAAAGAAGCCTCATCACTTTGAGGCAGAAATTCCAACTGCTTGTATGTCTTTCCATTCCATACCACGCCATTTTCCGAGAAAACTTACCATCTGTTTACCTGCTGACGGCATGCCTTCCGCAACGTAAGTTTGCATTGAGACAGAACTTAATTTCACGGCCACTAACAATGCCAACAGATACATTTGGCTGTGTTGTTATTTTTCATCTTATTATATTTAAAGTCTGGTTTCAAATATCGTTTCTTATCTTTTTCGCTCACTTCATCCATGGTCTTTTCACTGACACCACACGTCTTCAAAAAGGGCAACAGCCTGCTTTTCAGAGAGTTTATTGAAGTCTTTCTCACGCGGAACAATCACTAATCCCGCCATATCTAAAGCCCCAGGACTCACCAATAGCTGTGCCTCGCCTTCGTCATAATAGCAAGCTGGCCGATGCTTTCCACGCGGAATGATGACCGAAACATAGGCTTCGCCATCGCGCCATGCCACAATGTTCAACCTGGGTTCAGTCTCATCGTGGTGTAAAGGCAGCTGTTTGTAAACACGGCGAAAGAGCACTTGACTGCTCCTTCCACTCACACTGCGCACCACAAACATGGGAACAATTTCATCGGTCAGCACACTCAACGTGCTCTTATCCTCCAAAACCACCAAAGGTTTGAGTTTCGATTGCAACCGATGCCACTCATGTTGCAGCGGCAACTGCCCACTTTCACCCGCTTGCAGATGTAGATGATCGGGCACACTCGCCCCACTTTTTCGGTCCGTTATAAAAGACTACAAGGTCTTTGTACAGGCGAAGCAACTCTGGAATCACCTCATAATGCGCCAAAACAGCCTGCGGTTCATGATGCGAAGCCACTATCGTGAAGTGCTTAGGCAATATCGGAAACGGATTGACGAGCATGCAAAAATCGTCGTTTATGCGTCGCTTTCATCTGCTGTTTTGGGCGATTTTTCCTCACAAAGTGGGCACAGCCGACGGGCCAAACTGACGCTATCAAGCTTTGCAGCAGTACTGATGATTCTCGCCGGATTATGCTGAAGCGTGAGCCATCCAAGCCGCTTTGTCTTCACATGTTTCAGACTTTCGTAGCGCATTCGCACCTCATCCCACTGCGATAGCTGCCGAAAAGAAGAAATCGTCTAAACGTTCTTCCTCGCTACTATCCCCTGAATGTTTTTGGCGTTTTGGGCGTCATTTCCATCTGCTTTGTGTGACGTGATTTTTTTCTTCATGATTGCTTTGAGCCTCAAGGCAAACACAATTACAACCTGCTTTCAAACAAACGGCGATGCAAAAGGTTGGCATTGGGCCTATAGATGATGCAAAGATAAGAAATAAAATTGAATCAACAGCGCTGTCAATTACAATTTTTCCATGCGAAGATGAATGTGCGTAGAGCTGCACTAACAAAGTTTGTTTGTTTTCATCCACCGCCTTATCGGTCTTGCAATCTCAGGCAGATTACAGCGTCATTTGCGCCATTTCACCGCATAAAATGACGGAGATTGTGGCATGAAATGACATGAATTAAATCATGATTTCCATGACATTGGTTGAACAGAAAAGTCAAGCCATGATATATGGGCAGGCTTATGAGAGGACACGCGCGTTCAAAAAAAGGAGGCAAATCACGAAACATTCAACATTATTTATTACCTTTGCACTATGAATTCTCCTAAGAAAGCACTTTTTAGGCATGACCTTATACGAACTCAAAGAGGCGTGTCGAGCATTAGGTATGCCTGCCTTTACGGGCGGACAGATAGCAAAATGGATGTATACGCACCACGTTAAACAGATTGACGAGATGACAAATATATCCAAAAACAATCGTGCCAAGTTAGCAGAAGCTTACACTATAGGATGCAATGAGGCCATAGATGCACAACATTCTAAGGATGGAACCATCAAATATCTATTCCCAACACACGATGGAAAGTTTGTAGAGACGGTGTATATCCCCGAAAACGACCGCGCAACCCTATGCGTTTCGTGTCAGGTTGGATGCAAAATGAACTGCCTTTTCTGTCAAACGGGAAAGCAAGGCTTTGAAGGAAGTCTGACAGCTACAGACATATTGAATCAGGTTTACTCCCTCCCCGAGGTGGATAAGCTAACAAACATTGTGTTCATGGGACAGGGAGAGCCCATGGATAACCTTGACAACATACTGCGAACGACAGAGATTCTCACCGCCGATTATGGCTGGGCATGGAGTCCGAAGCGTATCACCGTGAGCAGTGTTGGCGTGAAAAACAAGCTGAAACGCTTTCTTGAAGAGAGCGATTGCCATGTAGCCATCAGCTTACACTCGCCAATTGCCGAGCAAAGAGCAGCCTTAATGCCAGCCCAAAAGGGTATGAGCATCTCGGAAATTGTTTCACTTTTGCGCAACTATGACTTCTCTCATCAACGTCGTTTGTCGTTTGAATACATTGTGTTTGGAGGCATAAATGACTCTACAACGCATGCCCGCGAGATTGTAAAGCTATTGAATGGGCTTGATTGTCGCGTCAATTTGATTCGCTTTCACCAAATCCCCGGTGTGCCATTGCATGGTGCTGACGAGAAGAGAATGGAGGAATTGCGAGATTATCTCACGGCACATGGTGTGTTCACTACTATCAGAGCAAGCCGTGGACAGGATATCTTTGCAGCGTGTGGACTATTGTCTACATCGAAGAAAATCGGTGAAATACGCCATGAACAATAAGGTTTGGCCGCTCGTTTTGGCTGTGTTGTTCATGTTGTCGGGCTGTAGTCATCGGCATAAGAGCATGATGCAACGACTTAATCAGCCGTATGAAGACAATCCCAACGATGCAAGAACGCGTGCGCAAACTCATGGGAATCACGATGGAACTCCCGGCAGATATGCAAGCAAGCAAACAGGAAAAAGACTTTCTTTGGATATCAAACAACGCTGCAACGGGCATGAAAAAAATGTCGTCATTTACAAAGTAAAGACCACAGAAACTCTGCCGTTAAGTGTGGAGCGCTTTTTGCAGTTTGCGTGACAGCGTGATGCAAATCAACCTCAAAGGAGCGTCAGATTCCATGTTTGTTACTACGCTGAAAGCTTCTGTCGAAGGTCGTTTCAATGCCAAAGAAAAGCTTTGTCGTTATGCAGGGGCTATGGGAAATGCATGGTGATGCCATGGGAGGACAGTTTGTAAGTAATGTCTATCAGCAACCCAATGGGCAAGGACTTATCATTGCAGAAGGCTTCCTTTATGCGCCCGAAACAAACAATAAGCAAACGCTGCTCAGTCAACTTAAAACCATACTGGGCTCAATAAATATTAAAAACAATAATGGAAAATAAGAAAATTCGTGTGGCTTTGACCCATGGCGATACTAATGGTATCGGATATGAACTAATCTTTAAGACCTTCGCTGAACCCGAAATGTTCGAGTTTTGCACGCCCGTTATCTATGGATCTCCTAAGATAGCAGCGTATCATTGCAAGGCTTTGGATATCCAAGGGAACTTTAGTATCATCAACACTATAGGCGAAGCAGCAGACAACCGATTGAATTTGTTGACCTGCTTTGATGAAGAAGTGAAGGTGGATTTAGGCACTCCGACTGCAGAAAGCGGTGCCGCTGCACTGAAAGCATTGGATAAAGCCATGACAGATTACCGCGATGATGCGTATGATGTGCTGGTAAACTGCCCCGTAGACAATAGTAACATCCACATCGAAGGCTATACCTTTGGAGGTATCAACAAATATATTGAGACCTGTTTGGGTGAGGGAAACAAAGCCGCAACACTCTATTTGAGCGACAATATGCGTATGATGGTTGTTGCAGAAGAGGCCTCTTTGAAGGATGTTTCAAGTCTGTTGACAAAGGAATTAATTGAAGAAAAGGCCACAATCTTATTCAATACGATTCGTCGCGACTTTAAGATTTCAAACCCACGTGTGGCAATCTTGGCACTCAACCCCTACGGAACAGGGGAAATGAAGAAAAAGAGATTATTGCACCAGCCATCAGTAGTTTGGCAGAGAAGGGCGTTCAAGCCTTCGGTCCTTACACCGCAGAGATCTTCTTTGAAAACAGATATTATGAAGAGTTTGATGGCATTTTTGGCGATGCATTACGACCAAGGCGTTCCGTTGTTAAAGACACTTGCCACAGAGAGTGTAGTCAAATTTAACGCTAATCTGCCAATCATCTCTACCGAACCCGATTGTCATGTGCGCTTCAATACTACGGGGAAGTGTCTCGTTGATGCCAATTCATTGCGTCATGCCATTTATACGGCGATAGATATCTATCGTAATCGCATGAACTTTGATGAGCCTTTACAAAATCCTTTGCCTAAACTCTATCACGAAAAGCATGATGATGGAGAGAAGGTTCGGTTCACTATACCTAAGAAAGAAAGCATGAATAAGAAATATCAGAACGGCTTTTTTTCATCTTCGGAATTGTTGTTCTTGTCATCATGATTACTCAGCTAAACTTCCGTCAAGTGTGGGAAGGGCTGAGCCATGCAGGCTATTGGTTCATTGCAGTTGTAATGCTTTGGGGTTTCCTTTACCTATTTAATACGTCGGCATGGTATATCATTATCAACTCACAACAACGTGAAGCAGGACAGAAAAAGATTTCGTTTGCGTGGCTATATAAGGTTACTGTGTCGGGGTTTGCACTCAATTATGCGACTCCCGGCGGTCTAATGGGCGGCGAACCCTACCGTATTATGGCGCTATCTCCCTACATAGGGACCAGAAAGAGCGTCTTCATCGGTCATCCTTTATGCCATGACTCACATCTTCAGTCACTTCTGGTTTTGGCTGCTTTCCATATTTATCTTCCTCTTAACTCAGCCACTTAATGTGCTGATGGCAGGTCTTTTAGCACTCACAGGAGCGTTTTTGTTTGCTGGGCATTTGGTTCTTTATATCGGGCTATCGCAAAGGATTGGCCAACCGAGTGATGAAGTTTCTCGGCCACATTCCATTGTTAAAGCGATGGGCTTTGCCTTTCGTTGAGAGCCATCGCGAGCAACTTGACACGATAGATCAACAGATAGCATCCCTTCATAAGCAGAATCCTAAGACGTTTATCTCGGCAGTTCTCTTGGAGTTGTCATGTCGTTTCACCTCGGCATTAGAGATATATTTCATCCTGTTGGTACTCATGCCACAGGCTAATTTCCTGCAATGTGTGCTTATTTTAGCCTTTACCAGTCTCTTCGCAAACCTGCTTTTCTTTATTCCTTTGCAGCTTGGTGGACGGGAAGGAGGCTTCCTGATGTCGACAACGGCATTGGGAATATCGACCAGTGCAGGTATCTTTGTGGCATTGATTGTAAGACTTCGTGAGCTGATTTGGACGGGATTAGGCCTCCTTCTCATTAAGTTTGATAAACAAAAGAAGTGATTTGGGCTCACCATTCAAAAGTCTTTGCAGCCCTAAAAACATATAAAAAGTCTGCCATTATAGCAGGATTATGGAATAAAATATGTAAATTTGTCACCTAATGAATACATCAGAACTGCAAAGAATAAAGCAACGCTATAACATAGTAGGCAATAGTGACGGCCTGAATCGAGCCTTAGACATTGCCCTTCAGGTAGCCCCAACGGACCTATCTGTATTGATTATTGGCGAAAGTGGAGCCGGAAAGGAAATCATTCCGCGTGTAATTCACGACAATTCTCCACGTCGTCGTGAGAAATACTTTGCCATAAACTGTGGCTCTATCCCTGAAGGCACGATAGATAGTGAACTATTTGGTCATGAGAAAGGCTCGTTTACAGGAGCTATTGGGGAAAGCGAAGGCTACTTTGGAACGGCAAACAAGGGGACAATCTTCTTGGATGAAGTCGCTGAACTGCCTCTTGCCACGCAGGCAAGACTGCTTCGTGTGCTCGAAACGGGTGAGTATATACGCGTTGGAGGCCAAAAAGATTATGAAGACAGATGTGCGTATTGTAGCCGCAACGAATGTCAATATGCACAATGCTGTCAGTGAAGGTAAGTTCAGAGAAGACTTGTTTTATCGTCTAAATACTATCCCAATACAGATTCCTCCCCTACGAGATAGGGGCGAAGATATTGTCCTTTTGTTCCGACTTTTTGCCATGCAGATGGCTGAAAAGTATCAGATTCCAAAGATAACACTAACAGATGAGGCCAAGAAATTACTCATGCAATACAAGTGGCCGGGTAATATTAGGCAGTTAAAGAACATTACTGAGCAGATGTCTATCCTCAGTAAACAACGCGAAATCGATGCTAACACGCTGTTACACTTTATCCCTCACGATGAAGAAAGCACACAATTAGCTACGATTTCAAAGCCCGGCGAGCACTCTTATGAAACAGAACGCGAGATACTATATAAGATATTGTATGAACTTCGCGGTAATGTCAACGACTTAAAACGCGACATGAATTTGCTGAAAAAGCAGATTAAATGACAACAATATGATTGCCAACGTGCCGAGTTTCCAAGGGAATGCCATCGTCCCCGCACAGAGTTCATCACTCGTTCGCAATGAAAGCGCTCATCCTTATGGCATTATCAGCACCCCGACCCAAGAGGTTCAGCCCGATACTTACGATGCCGTCGCCGAAGAAATCAACAAGCCTGAGTGCCTTAATCTTAATGATTTAGGACGCCAAATGGTAGTAAAAGCTTTGGAACGCAATGGAGGAAACCGCAAAAAGGCAGCGCAAGAGTTAGGTATTTCAGACCGAACGCTCTACCGACGCATCAAACAATACGGACTCGATTAAGGCTTATGGCCTTACTAAAGCTCACGAAAAATGAAGAAACTAAAATACATCTTAGCGCTTTGTTTGCTTGTTTTTATGGCCTCATGTGCCTTTTAAAGGCTACAAGTTTAACGGCGCAAGTATTGATTATAGCAAAACAAAGACGATACAAATTGCCGAGTTTCCCGTTCGCTCCAGCTATGTTTGGGGACCTATGGGGCCGTTATTCAACAACCGGTTAAAAAGACCAATTTGCCGACCATACGAAGCTAATCCAAGTGAAAAAGGAACGGAGATTTGAAGCTGGAAGGGAGATAACACAATACACTCAGCGTAATAAGTCGGTGACAAGTGACGGAAGATCTGCACAAACAGAACTTGCAATGACCGTTAATGTGAGGTTTACGAACACGAAGAATCACGCAGAAGACTTTGAAAAACAATTCACATCAACTGCCAGTTACGAGACAACAAAGAGCTTAAATGCCGTTCAAGAAGAACTCGTTACACAGATGACAAAAAGACTTAGTGGACCAGATTTTTCAATGCAACAGTAGCAAATTGGTAAGTAAATATGGATATTAAGCGCCTTATTCTACATCCCGAAACTATGGACCGAGAGACCCTTTACGATCTCCGCAGCTTCATTGCGCTCCATCCTTACTGCCAAACAGCAAGACTGTTAATGCTGCAAAACCTCTATATTCTACATGATTCGGCGTTTGATGAAGAGTTGCGTAAGGCCGCAATCTGCATCACAGACCGTCGTATTCTCTTTGACATGATTGAGGCAGCCCACTATAAAGTGCACGCAGGAAAGTCCACTTTGACGCAGAAAAAAAGCTTCATGAAACGACGTCAGAGAATGGAGACCGCACTACAAAACTTATCGATACGTTCCTCGATTCTATCCCCGAAGACACCGAAGATAAGACAAATGACAAGACCAAACGCCCCACTCCAGCCGATGCAACCGTAGACTATGTGGCCTACTTGCTTAATCTTGAAGAGGAAGAAGAGCAGGAACAACATCGTCATAAGGCACAAGACCGCACGTCAACACTTATTGATAATTTCATCGAAGATGGCGGATTCAACCTCAGTACCGAAGAGAACACTGAGGATGAACTGTCAAAAATACTACACACCCAATTATCGTTTAGAAGACCTGCCGCATGGAGATGCTAACGCAAAAATGAAGCTCCTCAACAGCCTATTGATAATGAAGAAGTAGACGATGTAGATGAAAAATATTTCACAGAAACCCTTGCTCGCATCTACATTAAACAGAGAAGATATGAGAAGGCTTTTGGAAATTATTAAGCGTTTAAATTTGAATAATCCAAAAATGCTTACTTTGCAGACCAAATGCGTTTCTTAGAGAAATTGATCATAAATAATAAAAAAACAAAAAAATAAAGCAATGATTTACACATTATTAGTCGTATTGATCGTACTTGCAGCCATTCTTATGGTCTTTGTTGTATTGATTCAAGAGTCAAAAAGGTGGCGGTTTGGCATCAAACTTCTCATCTTCCAATGCCATCATGGGCGTGAGGAAGACTACCAATATGATTGAAAAAAACTAACCTGGGGACTCGCTATTTCAATGGTTGTTCTTAGCGTTCTTTGTGCTCGTGTGGCACCAAGTGCACCAACAGATCAAAGTGTTATGGAGAAGAATGCTACTGAAACACAGACTACTAACCCCATAAATACACAGGGTTTTTGGGGCAAGTCAGCAAGTGCCTCAAGCTCCTCAATCACCTGCTAAATAAAAAAATTAGTAAAAATATAAGGAAAAGTTTGGTGTTTCCAAACTTTTTCTTATACTTGCACCCGCTAAACAACAATAGCAAACGCATTAAATGGTGGATGTAGTTCAGTTGGTTAGAGCGTCAGATTGTGGTTCTGAATGTCGTGGGTTCGAGTCCCACCCTCCACCCTTAAACGGGAATTCTCTCACGAGAGTTCCCGTTTTTCGTGATTATAACGAATGAGGTCTGGAGCTGCATCCCTATGAATCAAAGTCCAAACAACGCTGTTCAAGCGCGATTCATAAGGGTGAAACTCCAGACCTCTAAGGTCAAAAACAAGCCCGAAAGTTTATCGCTTTGCTTTCAAAAATCAAGCGAAGACTCTGCTTATAATTCATGTAACTCCACATCCAATTCAGGAAAACAATCGTCTTATTCTTTACTCCTAAGATTGAACGTAGATGCACTATAAGCCATAAAAAGCCATGCAAAAGAAGCCGCCAAACTTTAGCTTTCCTATTTCAACTACAGCCTTCTTGCGTCCGATTGTAGCCATAGTACCGAGATTATGATAGCTAAAAAGGCTGCTCAGTTTCGCCTTTTTCTTGCCTGATTAGGGTTCTTTGCAAGCGTCTTTGCCTGCTGAATGGCAACCTGAGCCAACTGAGGATGACCATAAGGATAAGCCTCATCACCCTCTACAATGCATTGATCGCCGATGGCATATACATCTTTCAAGCCCTTAACTCGATTGAAACGATCCACTAAAAATACGGCCAGCGTGACCGATACTTTCAGTCGGAATACCATCGATATTGTTGGCTTTGATGCCACTAACCCATATTACTGTCTCTGCGGAAATACGCTGACCATCTTTCAATACTAATTCTTTGTCAACATAATCTGTAACCATGCAGTTGGTCATCACCTCCACACCAAGTTCTTTCAACGCTTTTTCGGCCTCACGAGATGAACGTTCTGACATTGCACCTAATAGGCGCGGAGTGGCATTAATGAGGTAGATGTGCATGCAAGATGTATCTAAATCGGGATAATCGCGAGGCAGAATGGTTTGTTTCATCTCTGCCAACACCCCAGCAATCTCTACACCTGAGGGACCACCGCCTACGATAGCAATGTTCATTAAGGCTTGTTTTCGCGCCTCGTTATCCTCAGTTTCCGCGCGCTCCAGATTCTGAAGAATCGTATTTCTCAGTCGCATTGACTCACTAACCGACTTCATCGGCAGTGCAGAAGCCTCGATATTCTTGTTTCCAAAGAAGTTGGTTGTCGCACCAGCTGCCAGCACCAAGTCGTCATAATGAATCGTTCCAATGGATGTTTTGATAGCTTTCTCTTCAGTATCTATATGCTGAACTTCAGCCATTCTGAAGAAGAAATTCTTCCAACCCTTGGAATAATCGACGAAAAGGAAAAAGAGATATTACTCGGTTCAAGACCTGCAGAAGCAACCTGATAAATTAGTGGTGGAAACTGATTATAATTGTTCTTATCCACCAAAACCACTTGAAAATCGGTGTCACGAAGGCTTGAAACGAGTTTCAAACCACCCAAACCACCTCCTACAACAACCACTCTTCGTTGTTCATTTCGCTTAATATTAGCTCTCATAAAAATTATTATCCCAATTCAATTAATAACAAATTATACCCATCAAAAAAATAGTGCCGAACTCATAAAAAAACAAAGGCGTTTCCGATATATATTTTTCATATCGCCCCATCTATGCCAAACTTTCAGTAGTCAATGACACATTAGTGCCCTCTTTGACAAGATGAAAGTAGCATAACAGCAATGGCAGACGACAGACCAAAATGACTGAAAACAGGCTGTGAAATGCGTTATTTCACTGCATCATTTGCGTCATTTCATCGAGTAATTAGCGTCTAATTACAGCGTTGTCGATACGTAGGCAGTTTATCGTTCATCAGCGTTAAATTGATAAGAGACACAAGAAAGTTTATTCACGATATAAAAACAACAGGCAAGAGAAAATCATATCAGCCTGCAAAGTCATCTGATTTATCCTGTTTTTCCAATAAATAAAGCCCATACTATAACTCTTTTCATCATGCCGCTTGATGCGAGTTGCGCCTTTAGTACCATTAAAACACGGCATAAAAAGAAATCAATCAAGATAAATGTAGCGCCAAAACATCCTCCCTACACTATGCGAAGAAATAAAAATCTCTTTTGAATAGCGTCATGTTTTGCAGTTTCATCGTTTTTTATTAACTTTGCCTTATCGATGATTGACTCACAAACTGTAGAACGAATTAAGGACGCATCAAACATTGTTGATGTCGTTTCAGAGTTTGTTACGCTGCGAAAGAGTGGCAGTAACTATAAGGGATTGTGTCCTTTTCACAATGAAAAGACCCCATCATTTTATGTGTCTCCAGCGCGCGGAACATGTCATTGTTTCGGCTGTGGAAAGGGAGGTAACGCCGTAAGCTTCATCATGGAGCACGAACAAATGACCTATCCTGAGGCCTTAAGATGGTTGGCTCACAAGTACAACATAGAGATAAAGGAACGCGAACTCACTGATGATGAGAAACGAGAGCAAAGTGAACGCGAGAGCATGTTTATCATAAATGAGTGGGTTTCCAATTATTTTGAGGACATACTCCATAATAATGTTGACGGCGTTGCTATCGGAATGCAGTATTTTCGCACTCGAGGTTTCCGCGATGATGTTATCCGTAAGTTTAAATTGGGCTATGATTTAGCAGACCGTTTGGCACTTGCGCGGGCAGCAAAGCAAAAGGGTTATCAAGACGAATACCTGCTGAAGACAGGCGTTTGCTATCGAAACGACCGCGGAGAACTCATCGATCGCTACTCAGGTCGCGTCATATTCCCGTGGATTGGCATAAGCGGTAAGGTGGTAGGCTTTGGTGGTCGCGTGCTCGATTCACGCACTAAAGGAGTCAATCAGAAGTATGTGAACTCGCCAGATAGTGATATTTACCACAAAGATCATGAGCTTTATGGCATCTATCAGGCTAAAAAGGCGATAGCAAAAGAGGACCGTGTCTACATGGTTGAAGGCTATACAGACGTTATTTCGATGCATCAGTGTGGTATAGAAAACGTCGTTGCAAACTCTGGAACGGCACTAAGCATCCACCAGATTCACATGCTTCATCGCTTCACGGCTAACATAACGCTGCTCTATGACGGCGATTCGGCAGGCATACATGCGGCACTTCGTGGTACGGATATGCTGCTTCAAGAGGGTATGAACCTAAAAGTCTTGTTGTTACCAGATAGTGAAGACCCAGATAGTTTCGCTCGAAAACATTCGTCAGATGAGTTCAAAGACTATATAGAATCACACGCAACAGACTTCATTCGCTTTAAGACGGCGCTGTTACTTGACAATGAAAACGACCCCTTGAAACGTTCTGAAGCCATCAACTCCATAGTAACGAGCATCTCGATGGTGCAGAATCCTATCCTGCGTGATACCTATTTGCAGGGATTGTTCGCATCGTATTGGCATCAATGAAGCCACACTTATCACGCAGATGAACAACATGATACGCGACAGAAAGGCTACGGGCTCAATGTCACCAACCGGAGTTCAGTCGGCACCAACAGGCCAACAGCCTTATGAAAAGAATCAAGCCGCCGCATTGGCACAAAGCCAAATGCACACCGAATCAAAGGTTGAGCAACTCATGTTGCAACTGATTATAAAATATGGTGACCGACTTGTCTTCAAAAACATTAAGGATGATGATGGCAATCTGATTGAATTTTCGATTGGAGAATACATTCATTACAGTCTATCTACAGATGGATTATCGTTTGAAAACGAGCTTTACAACCGCATTTTACAGGAAGTTGTGGAGAAAGTTAGCGATCGTTCATTCAGGACCGAGCCTTATTTTGTGCATCATCACGATATAAACATCAGCCAATTGGCTATCAACATGACGGAAGAACGATTCAAATTGTCTGAAAGTCAGCAAGAGAAGAACGATGATGATAGCTTGAAAAATCGAGCCATTCACTTGATGTTAGACTTTAGAATGGAATACATTGAGAAACATTTACGTGAATTAAAGCAGAAAATAGCAAAGGCTTCGTCAGATGAACTCCTTTCACTTATGGCAGAATATAAGGAGATGACCGAGATGAGGAATATCTTTGCAAAGCAATTAGGCAATAATATCATTGTGTAAACAGAATTAAACAGGAGGGATATGTATTACATAAAAAAGAGTTTTGAAATATCAGCTTCACACCACTTAAAGCTCTCTTATCAGAGCAAATGCAGCAATGTGCATGGTCACAACTGGCATATCACGATATATTGTAAGTCGCGTGAGCTCAACAAAGACGGCATGGTGGCCGACTTTTTCAGAAGTAAAACGCCTCATACATGACCGACTTGACCACGCCGATCTCAACAAAGTATTGCCTTTTAACCCTACAGCTGAGAACATAGCACACTGGATTACCGAGCAGATTCCTACGTGTTATAAGGCTGAAGTGCAAGAAAGTGAAGGAAATGTAGCTATATATGAGGAAGACTTATAACGTTAATGAGATCTTCTTTTCACTGCAAGGTGAGGGCCGAAATACAGGTCGTTGTGCAGTGTTTATACGTTTCAGCGGTTGCAATTTGAAGTGTAGTTTCTGTGACACGGACTTCAAATCATATCGTGAAAATGACTGTCGATGACATTATTTCTGCCATTAGTAAGTGGAAGAAAGCAGGCTTTGTGGTTCTCACAGGAGGTGAACCTACCCTGCAAGTTGACGACAAATTGATTGATGCTTTGCATGCTTCGGGCTTCTATGTTGCTATGGAATCCAACGGAACAAGAGTTCCCCCACAAAATCTTGACTGGCTAACAGTGTCGCCAAAAGGCTCAGTTGTTGTGACAAAGTGTAACGAATTAAAGTGCATTTTTGACGGAGAAAGTATGGTAGATGATGCCGGAATACAAGCCGATTACTATTATCTTCAGCCCCTGTGATGTAGGAGATAAGGCCAAGAATCAAGTCATCTTGCAAGCTTGTATCAGTTATATTCTATCACATCCAAAGTGGCGTCTGAGTCTGCAAACACACAAAATGATTGGTATTCAATAAATGTTCTATGTGTATTGGGTAATCATTCCCATCTACATTCTATCCATTTTGTTAGCCAGTTTGGCTGTACTCATGGACAATAGACAGCCTGCAAAGACTGTCGCTTGGCTCATGTTACTCTCCTTTATCCCGTTGATTGGCATTGTAATCTATATCTTTTTTTGGACAGAATTATCGTAGGCAACACTTCATAAGTCAGCATAGTTTAGACGAACTAACGAAGCGAAGTATGCTTGAATTTGCCGAGCAACGCAACCTACAACTGCCCGAAAATGCGCGCCAATTGATTCATCTCTTTGCCAATCAAAGCATGGCTTTGCCGTTCAAAGATAACAATGTAGAGATATATACCAATGGAAGCGACTACTTCCTTGCCTTACTTCGTGCCATAGGAAGGGCCCAAGATCACATCCATATCGATACTTACATCTTTGATGATGACCCACTTGGCATGCTCATTGCAGACGCTTTGATTGATAAAGTGAGGCAAGGTGTCGAGGTAAGGATTATCTATGATGACGTTGGTTGCTGGAATGTCAGCGACCGATTCTTCGTGAAAATGAGACATGAAGGGATAGAGATTAAACCCTTCATTCCAGTTCGTTTCCCCGCGTTAACAAGCAAAGTTAATTATCGAAACCATCGAAAGATTTGCGTGATTGACGGAGAAGTCGGCTTCATTGGAGGCATGAATATCGCTATGCGCTATGTAAAAGGGAGCAAAAGGACGGCCTTGGCGCGACACACATATGGCCATAACAGGCGGTATAGTCTATTCCCTTCAACGTGCTTTCCTAATAGATTGGTACTTTGTTTCACGCACATTATTGTCTGATCACCGTTATTATCCTGAGACTTCTCACGTGGAAACATCCGGTTGTTTGGCTCAAATTGTGACGAGTAGTCCCATACAACCATGGCCTGATATCATGCAAGGTTATGTCCGAATCTTAGTCGAAGCAAAGCGTTATGTCTATATGGAGACGCCCTATTTCCTACCTACCGAGCCGATACTTTTCGCTATTCGCACGGCCGCTTTGTCGGGAGTTGACGTACGATTAATGATTCCTATGTATGGTGATGCGAAGCTTGTTGAGTGGGCATGCAAGTCATATCTTGGCGAGATTGTAGAGGCAGGAGCCAAGGTTTTGCTTTATAAGGCGGGCTTTAATCACTCAAAACTCTTGGTCAGTGATGATTATTTCTGTACGTGTGGAAGCACAAACATTGACTTCAGAAGCTTCGAAAATAACTTTGAATGCAATATATTCTTCTATGATAAAGACTTAGCTTTGCGCATCAAAGAAATCTATTTGAATGACGAAAAGGATTGTGTCGACATCGAAGAAATACGCGATTACACGCACAGATCATTCGCTACACGACTTTGGGAGAGTATTGTCAGACTGCTTAGTCCGCTCTTATAAGCAACAAACACTATCCTCTACGCTCCTGAAAAGAAAGTAAACAGCCCGTATCTCCTATTCTTCTTAAAACTAAAAGCATAGTAATCAGGCTGCAATTCGCTACAAATCATGCGGTAAAGTCCGTCAAATCACACGACAATTTCAATAGAGATTACCCCACCCTTTTCCTCTAACGCCAAGACAAACGAAAAGGGTAAGGTCAACGAATCAACCCTACCCTCTTTATGATTTAAGCCACAAGATGGTGACTATTTCTTCTCTTCGGGAGCTTTGTCAATAAGATCCATAAACTGATCTAACTTCGGTGTAATGATAATCTGTGTACGGCGGTTGCGCTGTTTGCCCAATTCCGTGTCGTTAGTAGCCACAGGATTATACTCGCCTCGGCCTCCTGCAGTGAGTCGTTTTGGTGAAACACCGAAATGATCTTGCAGATATTGTACCACCGATGAAGCGCGAAGTGCAGAAAGATCCCAGTTGTTTCGGATGTTCTTCATTGCAGCCGACTTTGTGTTTACAGGCACATTATCGGTGTTTCCCTCAATAAGTACGTCATAATCTTTATAATCCATGATAATCTTTGCAATCTTTCCAAGCGTCTCTTCAGCCCGATCATTGATTTCATAACTACCACTTCTGTAAAGCATATTATCTGCAAGAGATATAAACGACGCCTTTCAGCACGCGAACATCTACTTCTTTCATCTCCTCACGACTCAAAGAACGTGTCAGATTGTTAGTCAACACTAAGTTGAGTGAGTCACTCTTGCTCTTCACTTCAACCAAATGGCGGATATATTGATTACTTTCGTTAATCTGATCTACCAGCTTTGAGATATTGATATTATTGGCATTGGCGTTCAAAAGGCTTTTATCGAGCGAACCTTGTAACGCTGCAAAGTCCTTCTTTTGCTGTGCCAACTGCTCCTCAAGACTGGCAACTCGCGCCTTACTTGCAGCCAGTTCTTCTTTCGTATTCTGATAGTTTGCTGTCAGTTCTCTATTTTTCCGACTGGCAATTCTCTAAGTCTTTCTTGCTTGCGCAACTGCTAACGAGCAACATTCCAGCTGCCATCGTGAGCAACAATACATGTTTTTTCATATTACTCTCTTTATAATTTATAGTTCATTCATTAGGTTTTGCAAATATACGCCTTACAAATTGAAACAAGAAAAAAGTTTACTTGATTTTGTGTTATTTAACGAACGTCAACCTCCTAAGCTGCTTTTACTCGCTCTTTACATTGGTTTTTCGGAGGCTCGTTTGATTCAGAGGATTTCTTTAACTTACAAGAAATATTCAAAAAGATAAGAAAACATAAACGCAAAGAAGCTTTATTGCGCTTTACTTTTTTATGTTTAACTTTGCGACAAAAGTCATATCAGACCATTCTTAAACAGGAACGAAAAATGAAAAAGAAGCTAATCTTTTCAACGTTATTGCTTTTCGGAACGATGCCCCACGTCTGGGCACAACACGAAGGCATTGTTCTTGACATGGAAACTCGCCAACCTTTGGCTGGTGTTAAAGTCTACACAAACACCAACAAGATGTATATGACTGACCGACAAGGCCACTTTTCAATCACAGATCGAACCACACGGAGTGTCACTTTCTCGCATAGCAGCTATGTAAAGCGCACACTTAACCTCACAAACTATAAAGATACGGTGTTGCTTTTGCCTAAAGACATCACGATAAACACGGTCGTTATCACCGCAAAAGCACCCACTATAATGCAGAGTGCGCCTATAAACGCCTCAACAGTAATTAGTAAGGACCCACTCTTGAAACCTTCTTCGCCCACTGGCTACAACTTTCTTTGGTTCTTAGAAAGGGGTAGTAAGGTGCCAGGGAAAAGGTCATGCGAAAGGCTCACGAGGCTGTAAAGAACTATACACCCGACCCAAATCCACAACAAAAAGATAATGAACAATCAAACGTACTACCTTGAACAAAAGGCAAAAGCAACTGCCATTGCAACACGACTGAAACGATTCAGCCGACTCTTTATCATTGCAGAGATTGCACTTTTTCGCACTCATCATAGGCGCGTTGGCCATAGCTTTCATGACCACATGGACGCTATTGGGAAGCATTTTGGCTGTTATCAGCTTCATTGCCTACGTGTTTACACGCTCCTTTGACAACAAAAACACACAATATAAAAGCAAACCGAGCAACTCATTGCCGTATATACCCACGAACTTGAAGCCATTAGCGGAGACTATTCGGCTTTCGACAGCGGACAAGACTTTATAGATTATCAACATCCCTTTACCTATGATCTCGATGTTTTTGGGCAAAACTCACTCTTTGCACGCCTTAACCGCACAGTGACCACAGGGGGACGAGTGCAACTATCACGTAATCTTTCCTTCAAAGATGTGCGGTTTCAGCATGAAGAAATACGCTATATGAGTCATGAAGTCAATTTCATGGACCGCTTTCAAGCCTTGGGAGAAGGGACAAAAGGTTGACACTTTACAATTACTTTCGATTCGAGATAGCCTCACAACAGTCATCAATTCCTCGATGGTTTTCTACGCGATGGTCGCTCATTGTGGCTTCACTGACCCTCTGTCTGCTGCCATTACTCATCATTCTTTCCGTCTTCAAACTCGTTGACGGCAATGTACCGGTGTTCTATGCTACGTTGCAATTCTTCATCGTTTACCTGCTTTGTAACAGCCCCGCACGGCAGATTGCCAAACAAACAGCCGTAATTCACAATGCAGCCGAAAACTTTTTGTTGCTCATAAAACAAGCGATTACCCTGCAACAGCTGCCTTCTTCCCTGCAAAAAGAAGTCGAAACGCTTCGCAATGCACAACAACAGGCCACATTATTAAATAGTATTATCAACCGACTTGACCGCAGAGGAAACATCCTTGGGCTGATGCTTATCGACACTTTTGGACTGAACGACTACTTCCTTATCCGCGAATACCTGCGTTGGGAGGCTGACTTCAAGAATCAAATCGAAGCAGAAGTTGTCGCATTAAGCCACATTGATGCCCTCGTTTCGTGGGGACGCTTCGCCTATAATCACCCAGAAGCTACCACAGCCGAAGTCACTTCAGACACCAATGTCAGTGTAGAGGCTGAGGAAATCTACCATCCTTTCTTGGGAACGAAAGCCATAAAGAACAACTTTTCGATAGTAAACGGAAGCTATACTATCGTGACTGGAGCCAACATGGCGGGTAAAAGCACCTTCCTAAGGACCATTGGTATCAACTATATCTTAGCCAGAAATGGCGGTCCTGTGTTTGCAAAACGCATGCGAACTTCAACATTTAACCTCTTCAGTAGCATGCGAACAACGGATGATTTGGATAGAGGTATCTCTTATTTCAATGCCGAACTCCGCCGACTTCAACAGCTAATACGCTTTTGTAAGCACCCTTTCTACACCGAAGGAAAGCCAACAGAGAGTGCGTCGACACTCATTATTCTCGATGAAATACTAAAAGGCACGAACTCACTCGACAAACTTAATGGTTCAAGATTATTCTTAGAGAACATCTGTTGCCTACCCGTTACTGGCCTCATCGCCACACACGACCTCGAACTTTCAAAGCTTCAAGACACCAATCCACAGCGATTCAGCAACTATTGCTTTGAGATTGAACTCGGAACGGATGTCACCTATTCTTATAAAATCACGCCGGGCGTGGCACGAAATCAAAATGCAACCTATCTGCTGAAAGGCGTATTAAAAGAGATTAATGCTGAAAACGACAAACAATAACGTGCATTGCAGAGCATAAAATGGGCTAAAACCTTACCAACATCTATGGTGTTGACCACTCCACTACACGCATAACCTATGGTAGGTTGACGCCAACCTTGGGCTATAAAGCCTTACAATGCCTACAACGTTGAACTGCAATTGCTTTGCAATCTCCTGCATTTTACACGATAAACAGCGTCATTTCACGCCACAATTTGCGTCATTTTATCGCATGATTTGCATCAAATCATGCAACGACATGACGCTTGTGCGCTATGATTATCTATGCCAAGACTACATCAAATGTTCAAATATGCGCTGTGTTTCACCGCCAACAACACCCGTGATAGCAACACATGAGGCTACAACGAAATAAAAACCACCCATTTATTTTTGATTTATGAGTGATTTACATTAACTTTGCACAACAGAATATATCACCTATTTATAACTATATAAAAGTATGATTCTTTTTCTTCAGAACGCCTTCAAAGAGCGTGATTGCAACAGAGATTGACCATCAACCCCAAGCTGATGAGATTAGCAAATTAAGCTGGTTGTTTGGTGATGCAAAGCCAGAGGAGGCTCAACAACTTTCGGGTTTCTTCGTTGGTCCACGTAAAGAAATGATTACTCCATGGAGTACGAATGCCGTTGAGATTACTCAAAACATGAGTCTTAACGGCATTTCGCGTATTGAAGAGTATTTCCCCGTAGACTCAGAAGAGGCAGAACATGACCCAATGTTACAGCGTATGTATCATGGTATCGGTCAAGATGTCTTCAAAGTAGACCATAAACCCGAGCCAATTAAATACGTAAATGACTTGGAAAAGTATAATGAAGAAGAAGGACTTGCATTGAGTAAAGACGAGATTTCCTATCTACATACGCTTGAAAAAGACAATGGTCGTCCGCTAACGGATTCTGAAATATTCGGTTTTGCGCAAAATAAACTCAGAGCATTGTCGCCACAAAATATTCGGTGGAAAGTTTGTAATTGATGGGCAAGAAAAGGAATCTTCGCTCTTCAACTTAATCAAAAAGACAACGCAAGAGAATCCAAACAAGATACTTTCTGCCTATAAAGATAACGTCGCTTTTGCCCAAGGACCAGTCATTGAGCAGTTTGCGCCGGAGAATCAAAGCACAAGTGACTATTTCAAAGTAAAGGAAATAGAGAGTGTTATCTCTCTAAAGGCAGAGACACATAACTTTCCTACGACGGTAGAACCATTCAATGGAGCCGCTACCGGCACAGGAGGTGAGATACGAGATCGCATGGGTGGCGGTGTTGGTTCATGGCCAATCGCTGGTACAGCCTGCTATATGACAGCCTATCCTCGCCTGAAAGACGACAATGGTAAAGCCGATATAGACCGCGATTGGGAAGATATTGTCCCCGTGCGCAAGTGGCTTTATCAGAATCCTGAACAGATATTGATCAAAGCTTCGAATGGTGCGAGCGACTTTGGAAACAAGTTTGGTCAGCCATTAATTTGCGGTTCAGTGCTCACTTTCGAGCATCAGGAGAACCAAGAGAAGTATGCTTATGACAAGGTTATCATGCTTGCAGGAGGTGTGGGCTATGGAAAGAAGCGCGATTGTCTAAAGAAAGAGCCCCAAAAAGGCAACAAAGTAGTCGTTGTTGGCGGTGATAACTATCGCATAGGCTTAGGTGGTGGCAGTGTATCTTCAGTCGATACAGGTCGCTATAGCAATGGAATTGAGCTGAATGCCATACAGCGTGCCAACCCCGAAATGCAGAAACGAGCTTATAATCTCGTTCGAGCCTTGGTGGAAGAAGATGAGAATCCCGTTGTAGTATACATGATCATGGCAGCGCAGGGCACTTGAATTGTCTTTCAGAATTAGTCGAAGAGTGCGGTGGAGAGATTGACATGAGCAAACTTCCAATAGGAGACAAGACGCTCTCCGCAAAAGGAAATCATTGCTAACGAGAGTCAAGAGCGCATGGGATTACTCATTGATGAGAAGTATTTAGACCACGTTCAACAGATTGCCGAGCGTGAACGTGCGCCGATGTATGTAGTGGGTGAGACGACAGGGTGATGCGCATTTCAGTTTTCAAACAGGCTGATGGTGTGAAGCCATTCGACTTAGATGTGGCACAGATGTTTGGCCATACACCGCAGACAATCATGGTAGATGAGACCGTAGAACGCCGATATGAGGACGTCACTTATAACGAAACACAACTTGATGACTATCTAAACCGCATGTTACAACTTGAAGCTGTGGCCTGCAAAGATTGGTTAACAAACAAGGTTGACCGTTCAGTTACGGGAAAGATTGCCCGTCAACAGGGACAAGGTGAAATCAATTACCGCTCTCCGACTGTGGCGTTGTGGCCTTAGATTATCGTGGTGAGAAGGGAATTGCTACCGCAATGGGACATGCTCCGCAAGCCGGCTTGGCAGATCCAAAGGCAGGTAGCGTGCTCTCTGTAGCCGAATCATTAACCAATCTCGTTTGGGCGCCGTTGGCAGAAGGCTTAGATAGCGTCAGCTTAAGCGCCAATTGGATGTGGCCTTGCCGTTCACAGAAGGGCGAAGATGCCCGACTTTATGAAGCAGTTGAGGCATTAAGCGACTTCTGTTGCGCCATTCATGTGAATGTTCCGACTGGAAAAGACTCGCTTTCTCTATCACAACAGTATCCAAACGGAGAGAAAATCATTGCTCCAGGCACTGTAATTGTCAGCGCCGGAGGTGAAGTTAGCGACGTAAAGAAGACAGTTAGTCCCGTGATTGTTAACGATAAGAACTCCAGTCTCTATCATATTGACTTCAGTTTTGACGAACAACATCTTGGTGGTAGTGCCTTTGCACAGAGTCTTGGCAAAGTAGGCAGCGACGTTCCGACTGTAAAGAACCCCGAATACTTTGTAGATTGCTTCAACACTATACAGGAATTGATTCATCGTGGATGGGTAATGGCGGGCCATGATATTAGTGCTGGTGGCTTGATTACAACGTTATTGGAGATGACTTTCGCTAATAAGACGGGAGGATTGAACATTAATCTACACGCGATTGCAGGCAAAGACATTATTAAAATGCTATTCGCTGAGAACCCAGGAGTTGTTATTCAGGTGAGCGATACACACAAAGAAGCACTCATGGAGTATCTCGATGAGTCGGGAATTGGCTATGCTAAGATTGGTTATCCAGTGCCAAATGAACGCAAAATCACTGTAAAGAAGGATGAATATGTACATGATTTCGACATCGATGCACTGAGAGATACTTGGTTTAAGACTTCATATTTGTTGGATCGCGACCAGAGTTTCAATGGAATGGCAAAGAAACGATTCACCAACTACAAGAAACAAGCGATTGAGTTAAAGTTTAATAGCAACTTCAAAGGCACCTTAGAAAGCTATGGTTTGACTGCCGACAGACGCGAACCATCAGGAATCAAGGCCGCAATCATACGTGAAAAGGGAACCAATGGAGAGCGAGAGATGGCTTATACGCTTTATTTGGCAGGCTTTGATGTTAAAGATGTCACGATGACCGACCTCATTAGTGGACGCGAAACGCTTGAAGATGTGAACTTCATCGTGTTCTGTGGTGGTTTCTCTAATAGCGATGTACTCGGTAGTGCGAAAGGATGGGCAGGCGCATTCCTATATAACGAGAAAGCAAAACAAGCCCTTGAGAAGTTCTATTCGCGTCAAAACACGATGAGTCTTGGCGTTTGTAATGGGTGTCAACTCATGGTAGAGTTGAACTTAATCAACCCAAATCACGAGCACAGAAGCCACTTATGTCACAACACTTCAAAGAAGTTTGAGAGCACATTCCTTGGCTTAACTATCCCTAAGAACAATAGTATCATGATGCAAAGTCTTAGTGGAAGTAAGCTCGGTATATGGGTTGCACATGGTGAAGGCCGTTTCTATCTGCCCGAATCTGAGGACCATTATAACGTTGTTGCTAAGTATAATTATGCCGAATACCCAGGAAATCCGAATGGTTCTGACTATAATGTTGCTGCAATTTGTTCGGAAGACGGACGCCATTTGGCTATGATGCCTCACCCAGAACGTGCAATCTTCCCATGGCAGAATGCCTATTATCCACTCAATCGCAAGCAAGATGAGGTGTCACCATGGATAGAAGCCTTCGTCAATGCACGCAAATGGATAGAAGAGAAGACAAGAACAGAAGAATAATAACAAACAAAAAAGAATGTATCTAACATTATTCAAGACATTCTTTAAGCTGGGAATAGCCACCTTTTGGGGTGGCTATACCATGCTTTCCAAGATAGAAGATGATGTGGTTCGACGCCATCAATGGATGAGTCAGCAAGAGTTTACCGACCTACTTGCCTTGGTTCAGACCTGTCCTGGTGTCTTTTTTATCAATATGAGCACGTTTATTGGCTATAAGATAAAGAAGACTCGCGGCGCTATTTGCACCACTTTAGGAGCTGTTTTGCCGTCATTTCTCATCATCCTTCTTATCGCAACTTTCTTCCATAAGCTTCAAAACAATCCGATTATTGCGTCAATCTTTGCGGGTATTCGACCTGCTATCGTGGCCTTAATTGCCATTCCTACGTTCACCTTAGCTAAGAAACACACATCAATCTGACAAATTGTTGGATACCAATTGCAGGAGCTTTGGCCATCTGGCTACTCGGAATGAATCCTATTTGGGTAATACTTGCGGCGGCTTTTGGTGGATATATCTACGGAAACTATATCAAACCAACAGAATAAACAACATCGATAAATGGTATTTCTACAGCTTTTCATCGCGTTTTTTTGCAATTGGTTTGTTCGGCTTTGGTGGCGAATATGCCATGGTTTCGTTACTCCAGAACATCCTTGTCAACCGCTTTCACTGGCTCAGTGTAGGCGAATTCACGAATGTTATCGCTGTAAGTCAGATGACACCTGGCCCAATCAGTCTCAACACGGCCACCTATTGTGGTTATACTGCCATACAACAAGCCGGTTATTCTGACTTGCTTGCCGTGGTTGGTTCTATCACAGCAACCCTTGCTTTGGTACTCCCTTCGTTCCTGTTAATGCTATTTGTTTGCAAGATGTTCATCAAATATATGAACACAACGACTGTACAGAGCATATTACTTGGTTTGCGTCCTATGATTGTTGGCTTGTTATTGGCATCAACTTTACTATTAATGACCCCCGAGAACTTCTCTACTCCCGCCAATCCTTGGGCGTTTTTGGATTAGCATTGGCCTTTTCATTGCGACATTTGTAGGTGTGAAAGTCGTTGGCATTAACCCTTACGAATGATTGGTTATTCAGCCTTTGCAGGCCTACTTTTATTATATTAATTCACGATATCAACGATTTTAGCCATCCATGACAGACAAATCACGACTGAAAGGCTATGTAGAAGCCATTATTTCTTCGGCTACTTTTGGCACAATTCCCCTTTTCAGCATCCCCGTTTTGGCTGCAGGCATGCAGATATCCTCATTACTTGTTTATAGGTTTGGATTCGCTTGTTTGATGATGATGGCTGTACTCATCTATAATGGAAAGTCACTTCGCATCACCTTTGGAGAGGGATTGCGACTCACTTTCATGTCACTACTCTATGCCGTTTCGGCCATTTGTTTAATCAATGGCTATCATTATTTGCCGAGTGGAGTGGCTACAACCTTGCTGTTTTCCTATCCCGTATTTACCGCAATCCTTGAAATCATCTTCTCACACCACCGACTTACGTTTCCCGTTGCATTCTCCATAGCACTCGCTGTGGCTGGCGTTGCCATGTTATCTGGCATTATTGTGAACGGCTTTGACGTCAATTCATCCATCGGTTTGCTGTTAGAACTCTCTTCAGGATTACTCTATGCAATCTATATGGTGGCTTATCCGAACATGAAAATAAAGCGAATGGGCAGCTTAAAGACAAACTTCTTTATGTTCTTTATGGCCATGATAATCCTGGCTTTATATTCATTTTTCACCATGGGACACATCCAACCCATTGGCGATGTGCATGTGTTTTTCTACCTATTATTATTAGGTTGCATCCCAACAACTATCAGTAACGTGACCTTAGTCATGGCAATGAAGCACATAGACAGTACGAGTGTTGCCACACTTGGTGCCTTTGAACCGCTCACTGCCATGCTGATTGGCATATTAGTCTTTGGGGAACCCATGACATGGTATGTCGTTGTAGGCTTTATGATGATTGTTTCAGCCGTATACATCTTTAATCAAACATCACGCATAACGACTGAAAAGTTAGCGTATTATCCTAACTTTCTAATCTTAAACGAAAATGCTTACAGACCCATAAACGAGTGAACAAAGTAACAGGATAAAGGCTATCAACACCACCATTTTTAGGCAAAACTACGGGCACAAGCAACATGATTACGCACGCCATTAAAAAGATAAAATGAAACGTTAAGCGATACATGAACTTGCGGGTCAAGGCCTTTTGCGCCTCATTCATCTTGCTATAAGAGAGTCGGTCAACATGAATCAAAGACATTTTTACCATGTGCAGCCAAGATGCCGAGCAGGCCTAAAGCACACTCCTATGACTGCAAGCACCATCAAAGTTGACTTCGGTCCATACGCTGTTGGACTTGAAAGATTCCATTCATAGTGTGTAGGTATTGTCTGAGGTGCCAGATCATAGACATGCGCGGCAAGCATAACAAGGCCTACCAGCAATGCTAATATCAAGAAATCATTACGATATTTCGTGTTCTCTTGTTTGTTTTCAGGTGTTGACATTGCGCTTTTTATTCATTTTGTTTACTATGCAAATATAAACAAAAATAAATGGTTATACATGCTTTTTGTCCCTGCTATTTATTCATAAAAAAACTAAAAAAACAAGTCATGGATAGCACCCTTTCAAGCGCATCAAACACACCAAAACCATGCCACAACTATTAAAAAAATGACAAAACAAAAAGAAAAAGATTGAATTATTCATTAAAAATCATGTAAATTTGTGAACACTGATTAAATCAGGAGAAATCTAACGAAAAAGAAAACCAAAATGAAGAAGATCAGAGCAGCAGTTGTAGGCTATGGAAACATCGGTCACTACACTATTGAGGCACTTGAAGCCTCACCCGACTTCGAGATTGCAGGCGTTGTGCGCCGCCAAGGAAGTCAAGACAAACCACAAGCACTGGCAAACTATGAAGTGGTTGACGACATTTCAAAACTCAAAAAAACGTTGATGTTGCCATCTTAGCAACACCTACTCGTAGTTGTCCCGAGTATGCCGAAAGGATTACTTCTTTAGGTATTAACACCGTGGATAGCTTCGACATACACACTTCTATCCTTGATTATAGGACGCAACAGATGGCAAACAACAAGAAAACTAATACTGTAAGTGTCATCTCAGCAGGCTGGGATCCGGGCTCAGACTCTATTGTTCGAGTACTCATGGAGAGTCTCGCGCCGAAGGGTTTAACCTATACCAACTTCGGACCGGGTATGTCAATGGGTCACTCTGTGTGTGTGCGTAGCAAGAAAGGTGTAAAGAATGCGCTCTCAGTTACTATCCCATTGGGAGAAGGAATCCATCGCCGCATGGTCTATGTAGAATTGGAAGACGGCGCAAAACTTGAAGAAGTGACCGCTGAAATCAAAGCCGATCCTTATTTTTCTCATGATGAAACCCACGTGTTTGCAGTGGCTTCTGTAGACGATGTGCGTGACATGGGACATGGGGTGAACTTAGTTCGCAAAGGCGTTTCAGGCAAAACACAAAACCAACGCTTAGAGTTTAATATGAGCATCAACAATCCGGCACTCACCGCTCAGGTATTAGTCAACGTGGCACGCGCATCAATGCGTCTTCAGCCCGGTTGCTACACAATGCCCGAAATCCCAGTTATCGACATGCTTCCAGGCACGCGCGAGGAGATTGTTGCTACTCTTGTATAAAGCAAAATCAATGAAAAAGGGTTGCAAAAACCATAACATTTATTGATGAAAATACTTAAAAAAGCGGACAAACTATGTTTGTCCGCTTTTTGTGTTGTATGCTTCGTCCTTCCCCCTCCTACTCCTTCCTGTGCCAGCATACCTCATATTGAAAAGTAAAAACCTATCATTTTAGGGGCGTGAAAAGCGTCATTTCATCGCAGTGTCATTTGAGTACAGTTTACAGTGTGAAATGGCCTATATCACATGATGAATCTACACTAAGCGTGTTATATCGTAGCACGAAACGACTTGCAACCCACATTATCTGTTGCACTTATCTCCACTTGAATCATGTCTTATTCTGTGCGAACACAAGTAATTTTTTCGTTTTTGTTGCCAAACTTTCTTTCTGAAAGCATGTAATGTTTCAACATAATTGCTTATCTTTGCAGCGTTAAATCAAAACATAATTCAAATATGGACGATTATCACGCGGAAACATTTCGTTTGAAGGCGTGAGGTTTAGCATGATGCTAATCCCCACACCTTATTAATCAATGGAGGTTAGCAAGAATGAGAAACTATTGGAACATAGAGAAGAATCTAAATGCCATTAAAGAGTGGCAACCCAATTGTTGGATACAAGTTACATGCCCAACAGACGAAGATCAGGAATATCTTCAAGACACATTTCATATCCCCGACTACTTTCTTTCAGACATTAGCGATACCGATGAGCGTGCCCGCTATGAATATGATGACGGCTGGATGCTCATCATTCTACGTATTCCATACGTAAAAGAGGTACGTTCGCGCACACCATATACCACAGTTCCGCTCGGTATTATCCACAAACGAGACGTTACAATCACGGTATGTTACTACGAAACGAATATGATGATAGACTTTGTTAGCTATCAACAGAAGCGACATGAAGGCTTTACTGACTTCGTAGATATGACGTTTAGATTGTTCCTTTCAAGTGCAGTTTGGTATTTGAAACGACTCAAACAAATCAGTAACCTCATTGAAAAGGCGAAACATAATCTTGATCAAGATGTGAACAATGAGAGTCTAATTGGGCTGAGCCGACTACAAGATTCGCTGACATATTTTATCACTTCAATACGTGGAAACGAGAACTTGTTGCAGAAACTAAAGTTCAAATTGCAGGTGGATGAACTCGATGCAGACCTTATTGAGGACGTAGGCATTGAGATGACTCAGGCACGTGAGACAACAAATATCTACTCAGACATTCTCAAATCGACGATGGATACCTATTCAAGTATCATCAACAACAACATGAATACCGTCATGCGAACCCTGACTTCGGTAAGTATCATCATGATGTTCCCCACACTTATCTCAAGTCTTTTCGGCATGAACCTCGTCAATGGCATGGAAACGAGCACGTATGGATTTACGATTGCAATCGTTCTTTCAGTCGTTGTATCAGGCGCTTCGTGGTGGATTTTTGAGACGTAAACGTTTGTTATAGCGTGTAAAAAAAGAAAAAAACAATGATTTAATTAGGATTTTCCAGTTTTTTATTTAAGTTTGCATGATGTTAGTTATTGCATCATGCAATGGAAAACTCAAAGTCATAAACTAAATCGGTTAAATGATGGACTCTCAAGAAAACACCCTAAAAGAGGGAACAATAAGTGAAGAACAGCAAGTTAAAGAAACATCTGTTCCTGTTGAAAACACAGCAACTACGCTCACAAATTCAAAGAATTATAAGAGCAAAGCAGAAATTATTGAACGACTGAAAGAAATAGTTGGCAACGACGAAAACCCCACAAAGGAGGAACTCGACCATCTAAAGACATCGTTCTATAAGTTGCATATTGCAGAGCGAGAGGCTCAACAGAAGGCTTATCTCGAGGCAGGTGGCGACCCCGATAAATATATTTTGGTTCCTGATGAAGCAGAAGATGTGTTCAAAGCAGAAATGGGAGTCATCAAAGAACGACGTGCAAAACTCTTCCTACAGCAAGAAGCTGAGAAACAAGAAAACTTGGAAAAGAAGCTCAATATCATTGAACGAATCAAGAATATGGCTTCCTCTCCCGAAGAAGCAAATAAGAATTATAACGAATTCAAAGAGCTTCAACAGCAATGGAAGGATATAAAGAATGTACCAGCAGACAAGGCTAACGAGCTGTGGCGTAACTATCAACTCTATGTTGAGCAATATTATGATCAGCTAAACCTTAATCGTGAGGCAAGAGAATACGACTTTAAAAAGAATCTCGGCATAAAGAATCATCTGTGTGAGGCGGCAGAAAAGCTCGCCGAAGAACCCGATGTAATCAGTGCTTTCCATCAATTGCAGGAACTACATCAGCAATTTCGTGAGGTAGGTCCAGTCGCAAAGGAACTCAGAGACGAAGTATGGACACGATTTAAAGCGGCTTCTACGATCATCAATAAACGTCATCAACAACACTTTGACGAGCTACGCGCCAAGGAAGAAGATAACCTTGTGAAGAAGACTGCACTCTGTGAGAAAGTTGAAGACATCGTAAAAGATGAGCATAAAGGTGCGAACGAGTGGGAAAAAAACTGACGAAAGAAATCATTGATATCCAAGCAGAATGGAAGAAGATTGGCTTCGCTCCGCAGAAGATGAACGTCAAAATATTCGAACGTTTCCGTGCTGCATGCGACGATTTCTTCTCAAAGAAGGCTGCATTCTTTAAGGAAATGAAACAGCGTTACAATGAGAACATTGCTAAAAAAAGCAGTCACTCATTGAGAAGGCTGAAGCCTTAATGGAGAGTACCGACTGGAAAGTGACAACCGACAAGATGATTGCTTTGCAGAAAGAATGGAAGACTATAGGAGCTGTTCCAAAGAAGGCTGGTGACGAACTATGGAGTAAATTCCTTGAGGCTTGCAACAAATTCTTTTGAAGCACGCAATGCTGCTAACGCAGGAACTCGTAATGAAGAGCGCACCAATCTTGACAAGAAGAAAGCCATTATCAGCCAACTCAAAGAATTGGTAGAGGGTAGTGTCGATGACTTACAAGAGAAAGTGAAAGGATTAGTCGATGAATATGCAAAGATAGGTCACGTTCCTTACAAAGAGAAAGATAAGCTCTATAAACAATATCACGAGGTTCTTGACAAACTTTATGATGACCTTCATGTCACAACAGCAAAGAGAAAGATTAGATAATTTCAAGAGCAACTTGAAGAATGTAGTAAAGCGTGGCGAGGATGCTCTTGACAATGAACGAGGTCGTTTAATGAGACGTTACGAAGGATTAAAGCAGGAAATCAACACCTATGAGAATAATCTTGGTTTCTTAAATGCAAGTAGTAAGAAGGGAAATAGCCTCATAGACGAGATGAATCGCAAGGTACAGAGACTGAAAGATGACATGGAATTAATCAAGCAAAAGATTAAAACCATCGACTCAGAAAACAAATAAGACAGAATGATTTCACATCATAAAGAGATGCATCTAAATGGATGTGTCTCTTTTTTTAGTCAATTCTAACCTAAATTGGTTATAATCGGATAAAGCCAATATAGACTTTGATTTGCTTAAACAGCAACTCCATGAGACTTATGCAAAGAGATGCCAATACCATTAGAACGAAAGGGGAAAACATAAGGTCAAAAATTGATTGTCTCACGACAACCAATCTTCTTAACCTTAATAATCTAATACCATGAAAAACACATTGCAAAAGATATATGTAAGTTTCATTAATTCCAAATAAAACTACAACAATCTTCTATTCTTTAATACTTTTTTTAATTAAATATGCAAGTTCTAAGGACTTTTTAAAAAGAGAAATGAGTCTTTTTCTTCACCTTATATATATAGCTCACTGGATTTTTCTTTTGCAGATGTTTCATGGGATGTGAGCCCCACTCTCCATCGTCAACATAATGAAAACCCAAACGATGATAGAGCCGCTCTGCATCTGGATTACCTTTGTCAACTAACAAACCAACAGGCAATCCGAGTGCCTCAGCCTTTTTACATGTAGCATTCAGCAATGCTGTTGCAATGCCTTTTCCCTGGTAACGGGCGTCAACAGCGAGGCTATCTACATAGAGTTCTCCAGCTTGAGTCTCGTCATTCATACCAGAATAATCAATGCCAAAGCTATTTAAAGCCTCATCTATGAAGGCTTGACGCAAGGCCCTTAACCGACCACCCTCGTAGCTTACACAACACCCAATGACTTGATTATCATCCAAAGCAACAAGCGTATGAAGAAAAGAATATTGCGAATCGCTACGCTGAACAAGTCGTGTCATCAGCTGATGAAAGTCATTTAGTGTGTGGTTTGGGACCCGCAAAAATAGCGACAACAATCATGATTCATGGCCAACATAATTAAACTTGCGATGTCAGAAGCCTGATGTGGCTGTGCATTTGCTATGATTATTTTTTTCTTTTTTTCCATTGTTATAAAGAGGTTTAACGAGTCAAAGAGAACTTTACACTCAATCCAAAAATCGCGTGTAGAAGTAGGATAACTATTACTGCTTAACAGTGGAGTATTATTCTGAAAGTCATAAAAAGAAAGCTCATTGTCAGCATGCGTGAGAGTGTATAATCAGCTGTAAAGCTCAGCCGAAGTGCAGAGTTTCCACTGCTGGCGTTGCTTGTTTGTGAAGCAATATCACGCGTAAGGGAAGCTTGTCTGCGGAAACTGAAATCGAGATTAAGATTCAAATCATGATTCACTCCATTGCGTTGAGGGGTTGAAATGGGCTGTTGTGTATCAGAGTTTGAGCCCTTCTTATGATTTTTTGCTTTCCGTTTGGTTTGTAAACCGAATAGTTTGAAGTCATTGATACGATATCCTAAGCCCACAACCCAATCTCTACTGACTGCCTCATTCAATTGAATGCTCGTCATACTAAGGTTCAAACTACGAATTGTTCGATACTCCAATTTAGCTGTCATGCCACTATTGAAGGTCATATCTATGCCCAATAATGGAGAAAAAGGCCTCGTTAACGCTGACTGTAGAGACATTGAACATTGAATTAGGAATTGGATTTCCCGAGGTTGCATCAATGATAAAGCCGAGTCCATTCATGTATTCCTGATAGCTACTAAAGGAGAAATACGAGCCAACAGTATAGATACTGCGATAAGAATGATTGATATTGAAACTGCGAAAGACTTCTCGGAACCATGGCAATTGAACCAATCCACTATAACGTATATTCCAATTTGGGAGCAGTTTTGACAATGAAGGGAAGATAGAAAGGCCTTTACCTTTCATGCTTGTATAGGCAGAAAGGAAGGCAGGAACCATCACATCAGCGTTATATTTGGATATCGTTCCGTTGGAAGGATTAAAAGTTTGTCCTGCGAAAAGGAGTTCCTGCAGGATATCGACTGCCATAGTATTGCGCCTCAACACGCTGACGAAAGTCATCAAGAAGACTGCAGAACTTATCAAAACTCTTACTATGATAACCGCTATTTGCATTACCTATGCCCTTCCAAAAGCACCTCCTATAGAAATCGTTGTCATAGCAAACGTACCACTTTGCATTGTGGGATGGCCTGCATACATATACTGAATGCTGCGTGCTTTGGTAGAAACACGCGTCGCATTTAAGTCGATCGTAAAATCACGGAAAGGCACAATAGTAGCTCGAAGCTGTAAATCCTCAGTAGAAGTAGTGTTAGCTGGGGTCGCGATAGAATCGTTAATGAGTAGCCAATTGCGACTAAGTGCTTTATCAACATACGCATCTCCGATGACGCCAAAAGCGAAATCAAGTCCTGGAGAAAGTAAACCACTGCCACGAGTCTGCCCAAAAGCTTTCCCAATATTAGGCATAAAACCAGGCAAGGTCATAGCATATTGATTACGATAGCTAACACTTAGGTTTCTCACCATCATCAATACGCGAGCCAAACTCTGTGCCGTTCGATACCAGTTCTGGCTTTCTAAAGGTGGTTTTACATTCACTGTAACCTTCACTTTTAGCGTAGAGTCAACATGGTTTGTTATGCGTAACCTATCGTTATCAACCTTCTTAAACCTCAATTTGAAAGGATGTCCATCCTCAGTTCGTGCATTCACCACGATTCTTCGGCTATGCTTAGCATGTGAGATGACAATTGTCGTATCAGGTTTCAATGTGATTTCTTGTTCAAAACTGCCTTTATTCTTCGGCAAAATCAAGTTGAGTTTGATGCGGTAATTGCTTCTTTTTACCACCCAGAACTCTGTCGATTATAAATCGGTCTTCGGTTGAATCGCTCATTCGTTTGCTTTCAAAAAAAGGAATGTGATTGTATAATCTCTCTAAGTTAAATGAACCATTCACATTAAGGTTTCGATTACTTGTAACCGTATTTCCAAGGCTTATATGGTTCTCATTCTCCGTTCCTCGCACCCATGTATAGCTGGCATTATATTGCGCATCGGTACTAATCCAATCAAAAACTGGAATTAAATTCAACGGAAGTTGATAGGAAAGAGTGAACGATTGCTGATAATCTAACGGCGTCCCCAAGTCGTTTTTATGCTCGTCCAAACGCTGTCTCGCCACGCATGATAACGGTCGGCATAGAGTGATTTGTTTATAGGCGTGTAGGGTTCTTCTATTCTTGACCGCGTGGCGCTTTGGAAATTCATGTGTATATTGCGTGTCAAATCCCAACGAAGTGAAAAATCTCGGTTCCAAAGAAACTGCTCATTGAAATGTCAACGGCAACCGATTGTTCTCCAAACTCTCCATATCTCGCTCCTGAAACTCATAGTAATTGCGCATTAATTCACTGTTGAATCCAACGCTCTGTGGCAACCAATTGAGTCCAAATCTCTTTAAGATGTCCCACCACTTTGACCTACTTTTAATACCTTTAAAAGGCTCCCAAGTCTTGTAATTTGGGACTCCAATTATAGTTCATTGCACCCCTCCAATTATCTTCTTTCTCGTAAACGGTTGTCTCACCACTTGTGAAACTATGTGAATGACTGTAGGAGAATGAGAAGTTTGCAGGGTCATAAGGCATGGGAGAATTCTTCGTTTGAATTCCTATTCTCACATTAGACAAAGAAAGGTTTGTATTGATTCGTTTCGTAACAGCAATCGATTCTATACTGTCTCGCTCTGCTTTTGAGGCTGATTCTAAAGCATCTTTCAACGACAAATCTGTATCTAAAGGATTATATTTCGGTTTACTTGTTTCATGACTTACTGAGTAATAGAGAGGTGCTGAGACTTTAATCTTGTCGGGAAAGAACTTACCTAATTCCAAACTTGTAGTCACACTATAACTTGAAATGCTTTCTTGTGTCCTGTCAGCAACCTTACTTTCCAAGCCCCCAAAGCCTTCACTGACATATCGTCCCTGTACATTTAGCGTGCCCAAATCAGACAACTGAACATTTAAATTGCCATTTGCAGCCCACCCACCTTTATTATTATACTCCTTCAGACGCAGCTCATTAACCCATACTTCGCCACTCTTTACATCAGAAGAAAGGTTTCTTACTCCGATAATCATCGTCTTTATTTCCCCCAAAGAAGGGTTACCCATGATGGTAACCAAGTTTGCTGGGTGGGCATTATCATATGCCGTGAAGGCCTGAACAAAGCTTGCATGTCCCTCAGCCTTAGCCTTATTGCGTTGCAATTTCACGTTGGTCAATAACGCCAAAGGTATGTCTATCATATTCTCTTGAGGCCAAACCGCAGCACGATCTGACGGAGAATTAAGGTTTATATCTGCCTGCAGGAGTAAGCTTTAATGGTACTTGATACTCATAGAAGTTATTCTTATAGTCAGATCCCAAGCGTATAAACACAGCCAATTGATCGTCATTTAACTGTGTGTTATTTTGCTCAAAGGCATTCGCATGAACGTACATCTGTAAACGTTTATACTGCCTTAAGTCGACCGTTGCATTCTTATAAACAGCCTTACTCTCACCATGTGACAAGTTATTTACAATGAAATCAAGAGCCTGTTCGTTGCTTTCTACCAACTGAGGTTGTGTGGGATCTTGTTCCCGATTGATGCCCGGTGGGAGGATATAATTAACGGGTGACTTATCACCATTCTCCTCTAAACTCACCGAACTGACTGCAAGTGTCCCCGAACCTGTATGATTATCCAACGCATTTTCATAGATTCTCCAATCTCCTCTCACGAGATCTAAGCTCCCAAAAGCGTAACACAATGGGATGCTTAAAGCCTGTAAGGAACATACGCATAAAGCGGATACTCGTGAAATCGGAAATCGAACCCAACTCGTCGTTCATATTCTTTCAGAGGAATACGGAATTGATACCACGTAACCGTTTCAGTCTGTCCATTTCGCAATTTGCACGCTTGCATCGCGCTTATCTACAATGAAATTATTCCCTACTACCATATCATTTGGACGCAAAAGAAACATGATATTGGTAATACTTTTCATATTCATTTAGCGTATAATCCTGATTGATATCCTCCACATCCGGTGTCGTCTTATACGATGTATCATATCGTTCTTGGCTGGATTCACTATCGGGAGAATTACCTTGTGGGTTATTAATATACTTGTAACGCCGCAGGATGTCGGCCTTCATTCGGTCGTAATCAGAACCTCGGAAAATAATGATAGTCGTCGTTAGCTGGGTCATTATAGATTGAATCCCACACCGAAGCACTCACATGTCCCTGTATAGATGAGAGGAAGTTTTGATAGGAAGTATAATGCCGTTCCTCTTCATTATTGAGACCATTCAAGCCTACATCCTGCATCGCTCGAGCCCCTTTGGTCGTTGCAAAGGCATAAGTTACCACATTGGATGTAGGGATTTTACCCCACTGAGTAGTAACATAACTATGCGAACCATCTACCGGCATACCGCTCTCATAGAACTTTCTTCCATCATGAAGCACATCTTCTGAGACTTCACCTAAGTTCAAATAGAAGTCTCCTCCATAATCGTTTGCGTTGGGTTTTCGGTTAGAATAGATGAATGGATCAAGCAACCAGAACTCCACATACTCTATATTTGCCTGTTCAAAATCATTCGTATCAAGCTTTTCGCATGAGTCCACCCCAGTGACGTTCTGGGTTGGGAAGCGTTCCATCTTGACGCAAATTAGGGTTAAAAATTATAAGGACCTCGCTCGTTGGGATAATAGGATATATTAAACACATTCAATGTAGATGAGGAACCATTATAATTATTTATGTCACGTTTTGGATAGAGTTCACGCGTAGAAACCTCACGAACATAGTGATTAGAAAGCTGTGCTAAGTCTCCTTTTATATGTGCAGGGTGTCAGCGAACTACTACGTCGTGTGAACAAAGGATCTATCGTATACCAAGCTAATTGCGAGCGATTGAAGCCGCTTGTCAACGTGGTTTTTATCTGCACTTTCAGGGAACATTGAGGGCACACTTGATAGACTCCATGACGTTGGGGAGGCGATATCAATCTTATTTGTCGTGCTTTCAAAGTCATCAAGATACGAGGCATTGTCTTGTGTTCCGCTATTCTTTCCTGCCACAAGTTGTGCAAATTCGCCCGTGAAATTAATCTGAGAAGGTTGTGTAAGATGTAGAAACGGCAACTTATTCAACATGTCAGTAAGCCATTGACTCTCCTTTTTCCAATTAATGTTCAAGCCCCACAACGTGTTGTTCAGAGGCTCACTGCCCATCGAAACCTTATTTGTCATGGCCTGTTCTGATAGATGTTGCAACGTACCGCTTAGCTGAAGACTGCGTGAAATGTCGTATTCCCAGTTCACACCAAACATTGTTTTGCGTTGCATTCCATAATCATTGTTACTCTCAAGTGACACATTTACGGGCGTGCCTGCATCGAGAATACTCTGGTTAAGGATAGTAACTTCGCCGGCACTATAGTCCACACTATAGTCTGATCCCTCTGTTAATCTCATGCCACCAGCCGTTACTACGACCGAACCTTGAGGGATATTATAAGCTCCAAGCGCAATAACATTAGCCGAAGAACCACGAAATTGTCCCACAAGTTCATACTTATCTTTCTCTGCTATCTGCTTTGCTACGGTGCGAGTATTATCATATAATTCGCTAAACACATATTTCTTTGCCTTGGCAACTGGCACACCTTTACTCACAAGTCGCCTGTAAAGGTCGTCTCCAAAGGGTTCAGGCTCGGGGAGAAACACGCGTCCATTGCTCACCGTATACCCCTCTACATAATCAAAATAGCCATTACTATAAGGACGATTATTATTATCTAACCGGTCAGCACCAAGGAGTTTAACGATTGATTGCTGCTTAACTTGCGGCTCAGGGATATAGTTTAAGTAGACTCCTGTGGTATCACTTTGGTACTTGATATCAAGTCTAAACCGCTCCTTTCTCAACCGTATCTCCAAGTCGATAGACATTCTTCATCATCAAGTTCCAGTTGCCTTGCGACGGAACATTATTCGTATTCTTCAATGATTTGACGAACAACGCCTCGTCAACATTCGTTCTATCGGCCGCAAACTCACCCACTTGATAGGTCTGTCCACCATAAGTATACTCGAAGGCTACAGCCACAACTTGGTCTGTACTGATACCCGTATTGAGACTGATAAAGCCTAAAGCCTTGTTCACGGTATACTCAGAAGGGGTCAACAAGCGTGCACTCTCAAGCTTCTCATAGTCATTTCCGCCCGTCAACCCTGCCCCATCAAGCACCGACGAGGTTTGATTGATATCACGTGCGGCATTAAAACGACCCCGTCATTGCAGCGTATTCGGTGTTCGCATTGTTGCTCGGAACCGTCATTCCTAACGTCGACCAATGGTGTGTATTGCTTATATTGGCATTCTCACCCAAGTCTGTCAGTGCCACAATATTACGCGTATTTGTTGTTGAACCCGACTTATTCGTCACCCAAACCTCCACGCGTCCGATGTTAATTCCCTGTCTTTACATTCGGTAAAGACTGCATGCCCTCGGCATAATGTTCACGAAAATACTTTTGCAAGGAAATAGTGGCGGTTCTCTTCATAGTCTGCCGCGCTGAACTCAAATGGAGTCAACTGCACCCCACCCCGACTTGAAACGCTCTTTGAGGCGCTTTTCTTCTGCGAAGCAACCAACTGCATTTTGAGTCTGCCAAACTGCAAATCGGTGCGCAAACCAAACAGCGATGTGGCACCACGGATAAGTGATGAGTTCGAAGGAAACGAAATATTACCTGCCTCAACGAGTTTAACAATCTCATCTTCCTTGCCTTCATACTTCAACTTTAGATTCTGGGCATCGAAGTCAAAGGTTGCATCGGTGTTGTAATTCAAGTTCATATTGACCTTGTCTCCCACCTTTCCATTGACATTTAGATTAAGTTTCTCATCGAAATTCATCGTGGTTGTATGCCGCCGATTGATAGTCAATGCGGGGTTATCTATGTTTTTCATCGTTGCACCAAACTTCAATTCGGCTGTTCCTTGCGTGCGAATCCACACACCACCAGGCCCAAAAATCTTCTCCGCTGGGCCTAAATCGAAAGTGCATATCACTGAAATCAAACTTATCTTTCCCTTTCTGTTGAAATATCTCTGCATTCTTTTTTTACGGAAAAAGCATATTGTTGTTGACGCCCACTCCAGTCTAAATATTCATTAGGAAGCATCATTACAGGTGCCGAAAGATAGGTTCCACCCAGTCGACGCCCAATAAAATAGGCATTTAACGAGTCATTATACGAAACCTGATTGCGCAAATCCTGAGGTGTTTGCAAATCAAGCGCACTGCTATCAAGGTCGGTCCACGTGATGGGTTGCGTGCGTTGAACGCGCCAAAGTGGCTTTTTCACACGCTTTGTTGAATCGGTCTGCATCTCACGGCGCTCTTTTTTGTGGCGCCACTGCCTGCTGTTGACCACGATTTTTCGCGTTGAAAGAAAGGCACACTAACCCCCATAACTGACAGCAAAAAGCCATCAGCAAGCCTAATAACAGATATGCTTTCTTGTTACTCAACGAAAGAAGTTTGTGCTACTTTAATAGTTTAAGGGCCTCTTTAACCACTTGTTCTACGGGGAGATTTGCCTGCTTTTGCAAGATAGAAACGACCACTTTTGCAACGGGAGCAGGCGAGAAACCAAGCATGGTTAAAGCCGCAACAGCCTCTTCTTTCACGGCATTATTCAACGTGCTTTCAGCCTTTTCACCGCTCACATGCAGTTCATTTGCAATACCACTTGCCATGATTTTTATCGCGCAAATCAACGATGATTCGTTGTGCCGTTTTTAAGCCCAATGCCCTTCACTGTCTTTATCATTCGCTCATCACCATTGGCAATTGCGTTGCAAAGTTCAGTCGGATTCATCGACGAAAGCATCATACGTGCGGTATTAGCACCCACACCCGATACCGTAATCAGCAAGCGATAGAGTTCTCGTTCCTGCTTATTCACAAAGCCAAACAACGTGAAACTATCGTCTCTTCCGCCTGTAGTCAGCGCCTCATGTACGTAGAGTTTCACCTCCTTTTTGCCTTGAATGCCACTATAAGTAGTTAGTGAAATGTTGAGCGCATAGCCCACTCCAGCCGCTTCAACGACTGCCAACGCCGGTGTAAGTTCGGCAAGTTGTCCCTTAATATATTCTATCATTGCGTTTGATTTTTCCTGTATTTATATTCTAAAAACGCGTACGCGCGCGTTATATTGTATTGAAAACATAATCTCATCAGACTGAAAAGTAAACATCAACTGTCGGCTTCACCATGCTAACAAGCTATGGATAAGGCCATGTCGAGTCCTCAGAACAGCCTATTATTTCAACCCACAAACATAAAAATGCGTTCTTCTTTTTCGTGGTAAATCATGTAAATATAAACGATTGTTTTTTAACACTTTAGAAATACTTCTATTAGGTATGAGTAAGATAAATTATTTCCGTTTTTTCTACAATAAAATAACAAAAAGTCAACCGCATTTAGAGGCTCATCGCCATGCAAAATGACTGAAATCACACAGCCAAACAAGTCAAATTAGCCCACAAAATGAATGAAATTGAGTCATAATTCAAGTCATTTCGCTGCACTTTTTCACATGATTTTTTTGCACATTATTAAATGCATTTTCTGTAATGATTTGAAGGTCAGAAGAATACAACACAGCAGAAAATGACAGGAAATTTCACATGCAACCATCTCATGCTTTTGAATTTAATGGTTATTTTATCTCTATCGTAAAGATAAATGATTAAAATTAACATTTCATACGCAGTGGTTGAAACAATAACGTAAGCAGATTCTTTCTATCTAAGAATAAACGTCGGTTTATCAGCCAACAACAATGCAAATGAGGCAGGAAAATCACTCAAAACTGAACACTAAAAAAATAATAATGCATAAGACGAAAAAAACTTGATTCATCATGGGACTATTTCATCAAAACACGCACTCATTTCAAGCTGTTTTATTGTTAATTTACACTAAAAGATTTTCACGAATAATAACATCTTTTCTAAACTTTTTCTATCTTTACAGCGCAAAACTTTTCCCCATCATGGGCTTCATTCTGTGGCAAAAGCGATACGCAAAAGTCGCTGAACACGATTCACGAAGTCCCGAAAGATGATGAGCAAAAATGCTATGATAGCATATCCAGAAAACAATCTAAACCAATAGAAATATATATGATTAACCTAAGCAAGAAATTTAAAGTTTGCGTTACTTTCACTATTTGTTTTGCCCACCATGGCACAGGTAGAACAAGTTAAAAACCCTTATGGTTACCTCTATTGCCACATGAGTCGTAAAGGAGAATGGACGGCTTTTTGCACTCAGTAGAGATGGATTGAACTGGCATGACCTTAATAATGGTAACGAGGTTTATAACACAAAACAACTTTCTCAGATAGAAGGTGGCGCGCGAGATGCCTATATTGCACGCGCGGCAGACGGCAAAGGATTCGTTATGGTCACTACAGACATGTGCCAACAAAAGAGTCATCAATGGTCGAACTATGGCATAAACCTCCTTCATTCGAATGATCTTATCCACTGGGATGGCGTCACTTTTGACTTCAGAAAGGGTCAAAAGCATCTTCTCAGATAAGGCATCTCCCGATGTATATAAAGACTATTCAGCCATTCATCGCGTGTGGGCTCCCCAGGTGATTTGGGACAAATCATATCGTTGGCCCAATGGAAACAAAGGCGGATATTTTATTTATTACTCACTGCTTAATGGCAAAGAAGACAAATACGACCGTGTTTTCTACTCATATGCAGACCGAACTTTCACCCACATCACTAAGCCACGAGTGCTCTTTGACTGGGGATATGCAACCATAGATGCCGACATTGTGTGGGTGGATGCAGACAAAAAGTTGGCACATGATGATAAAGAAAGAAGGTGGAAAACGAGGCATCTTTACGACCAAATCAAAAGAACTGACGCGACCATGGCCTGCTCCCCAACGAGACAGACTATGTGAGTTTTTGAAGGCAACAAGCAATGCGAAGGCGCGTCGGCCTTTAAGATTTGGGGCGAGAAAGGCTGGAGAGTGGGTTATGTTGAGTACTCTTCTTGGCCAACGAAATACCGCATTTGTCAAGCCGATGAAAGGCTACAGAATTTCCATTCTCCCACAGATATCAAAAGGTGTTGCAGACCCTCAACATGGTTCTTTCCTTGCACTTACGAAGAAAGAATACCTGAATTTAGAGAAACTATTGGAACAAACAAGATGATAAAAATAATTAACGACGAGGACTCCATGAACACACTTACCAAGAAAAAAATCGAAAATGGATGGCTGTTGCGGCATTTCTCATGCTCGCTCACCACGGATTGGCGGCTAACGAGATTGTTGAAACGCCACAAGTAAAAAGGAAAAAAATAACCGTCAACAAGGCACAAGACTATGTTATTACCGATAAAATCCCGTTTACAAATGAGGGGTTCTGTTGACATAGAAAACACTGAACATGCCGCAGTTATCATTCGAGAGATTAAGCCATCTCGCGTACTTAAGGACTGGATGTCACATATAACCATAAAAGGAAGTGCGGCATCTGATGGGCAAAAACTGCCAGGTAAAGATGTATGGAAGAGGCTCAATCATCTTGCCTTATGACAAGGATATACGTCCTCTAACGTGTTATTCGGGTCGGAATTTCAACGGTAAATCATGCAATGATTACACTGAAGGACACAACGGAGAAGGCTTTATGAAGTCGCTAACGGAAGGCACTTTGAACAACAAATATCATGTCATTCAAGCTGAAAAGAGGCTATATGGTGACGTTCGCTTTGGGTGTAGAAGGTTGGGGATATAGCCGTTGTTTCATTGCCGATAAAGAGGATTTGGAAATGAATCTGCCTGAAAAACATGGCCTCAAAGGTTTCTTCTTATCGACTCTTTAAGTGGCAAGATGCGAAGAAAGGCAATGCAGCCAGCACGGAATATAAATATCTTGACTTAGTAAACGCTACCTCAGGATTTGGTTGGAACGAGGGACATAACTTACTTCCTGACATGGAATGTGTTCCCAATCATATCTATGAAGGCTATCCCAGCGTATCAACGATTGGCAAAGTGAACTGGGCTTGCCACAGCAAGAACAACAATGAACCCGGTAATCCGTCTGATGATCATCCGCAAGATGTAGCAACCGTACTCGCAAACTGGCAGGAAGTGATGCGCACGGGATTGCGTCTTTGCTCAGAATCTTCACATGATGGTTCGATGAATCATTTGCAAGCCTTCCTTGATTCGATTGATGCCAGAGGGTGGAGATGTGATATTATTGACCTGCATTGTTATTGGAATCAAGGCCAATTCAATAATCTCACGAACATCAGCAACCGATATGGCAAGCGACCTATATGGATTTCGGAATGGGTTTGGGGTGCATGGTGGAGCGGACAAGGCATATTTAACCTTGTCAAAGATGCCAATGATTTCTCTCAGCGGGCTCAAAAGGCACTCTATGATGGTACGCGTCCCATCCTGGAAAAGCTGAATTCGAATCCTATTGTGGAGCGATACTACTATTGGGATAGTGAGAAACGCACGAGTCTTTGGTCGAGAAATGAAGCCGATACATTGTCAATGTTAGGTAAATACTATGCAAACATGGACGAACCCCTGGCATTTAATCGCAAGAATGAATACATTCCAAAGGTGGTTTACCGTCCTGCAACAGACTTTAACGCCTCACTTTTAAATGAAACTAATGAGATTAAAACTGACTTGGAACGACCCCAATGGCGACATGGTAGATTCAGTTGTCGTGCTGTGTCAGCGTCCGGGAGAAAAAGAATATCGTCATATCGCTAATATTTCTCTGCGTGATGCAAATTCAGTATATGGCAGTTCGTATTCTTATATAGATGAAGCGCCTAACGGAACAAACAAATATCGCATTGCAATTTACCCTGTAGGGAAGAGTGAACCATGTCTAAATGAGCCTCGAAACGATACTTATTGTTTCAAAGAAAGCCATTTGGAAAGATGTTACATCCAACTATGTTGTGAATGCAAACTTTGATGATGAGCAGGAATTTTCAGTCAGTTTGCCAACTGGAACGGATAAACATCAAGCCATAAATGGCTGGAAAACCACAAACAATAGCAACCTTGGGATGCAGTGGAGTGTTTGGAATTGCAAGCGGACAAGAGTTAAACAAAAAGCAAGTTCCATTGACTAATGCCGACAACACCAATGTAGGTGGGGCCTTAGGCATTAGTCAAGGTTGGAACACGCCAGCCTGTTATACGCAAAAAATCAAGCTTCCGGCAGGCACATATCGCTTTTCTTATGCCGTATTTAATGCAGGAAATGCGACCGAAACAAGTAATCTTTGCGGCTATAAAATAGGTTCTCATGCCTTTGTTTATAGTGATTACACTTCGTTAGAAGCAGGGAAATGGAACGTGATTAACTTTATTCCAGTTACCCTAATGAAAGAAACAACCGTAACTTTATCCTTAGGTTTCATTGCAGGAAACACCACCTCAACAAACAATCCCTATTATTTCTACGATTATTTTTAAAAGTGGAACAAGCAGATCTTAGCAAGGTAGATGATGCAGGATATGAGGCAGTTTACAGTGATGTTACAGAGAAATTCATGCATAATCCGGGTTTCGATATTGAGCAAGATTTCCAAAACCATGACGTCAGCAATGGTGCTTCAAATCATCATAAGGCTACAAACTGGACAACAGATAACCATGCTGATTATGGTTCGAGTGCTGTTTTTAGCTTTAAAAACCCTAAAAAGCTCAATAAAATAACATCCCCTGACAACAACACATACGGCGAAACATCAGGCGGTTGCTTAGGAATTGTTCAGGGATGGGGAGCAGAAGCCTGCTACAAACAGAGCATCCAACTACCTAAAGGGACTTATCGCATCAGCTATTCTGTATACAATGCAGCTAACGATGAGACTGAAATTACAAGCCGATGTGGCTATCAAATACAAGATAATCCCTTTGTTTATGACACTCAAAATCGGTTTAACGTGGGGACATGGACAGAGAGATTACTCCCCGAATTCACGATTAACGAGTCCACTCCTATCACGATTTCATTAGGTTATAAGGCTGCAAACACAACATCAGATAAGCATCCTTTCCTCTTCTTTGACTATGTAATGATAGAGCAAATTGGGGATAAAGAAACCCTTGGTCTACATAAAATAAGATACAATTCCTCACAAAAAGGCATGGGTACTGCTACAATCTATAGCACCGAGGGGGTTAAACGTCCTACCCTGCAGCGTGGATTGAACATCATAAAATACGCAGATGGAAGTACACAAAAGGTCATACGTAAATAACATAACATATTAACTACACACCTAATAACAACTATTACAATCATGATTAAAAAGAAATAACATCATCTTTTCCATTGAAAAGCCTCTCCGAAAAAAACAAGTTTGGAGAGGCTTTTTTTATATCGCTTTATTTGATATTTTCATGCTAAATTCATAAACATTAACATGGAAGGAGGGCGATTTCCATAGGAGAATAATTATCTTTACCAACGAAAACAACAAACAAAAAGATGGATTTCTGACATAATCATTGTATTGCCGTTGCTTGCTGTAATCGGCTTTGCGCTACTCACACTCACTATCCTTCAGCGACTCTCGGATATCAACAAGTCACTCGATGCTATTCAATCAGAGTTGTCAACGCTAAAGAACGCTGCTTTCAAATCCGTTGAAACTGATGATAAAATGGCGGCAGAAACGACTACAAAGGTGGTAGAAACCGATGCAAATACACCTTCTGCACAATCCGTTTCGCCTGTAATCGCGATGGAAGAAAAGTGGACAACGAGCCACACGAAGCTGTCAAAACAGCCATTGTTGAGCAACGCATTGAACAGCCACCAACCATCGCTGTTGCCGTGAAAACTACTGAAACTGAAAATCAGAAGCCCTGTAGAAGAAAAAAACAAACCATTGCAAACGAAGAGGTAGCTACTACGCAAAAGCAAGTCTTCTTCCATTGCAATCACCACTTCAAATAAATCACAAACCGACACTCTTGCTGTCCAAACAACCACCGACAAGACTGCACTAACGACTCCAATCCAACCTACTCACACCACGGTGCAAGCTCCGTCATCCGATGAATCAAAGGTGATGACGACGAATTTTGAACGATTCATCGGCGAAAATCTATTTCGGAAAGATTGGTATTCTCGTCTTTATTCTCGGCATAGCCTACTTTGTTAAGTATGCCATTGACCAGAACTGGATCAATGAAGTGACTCGCACCATCTTGGGATTTGGCGTGGGTATTGCCATGCTTGGCGTGGCTCAATGGATTCACAAACGCTATTACACGCTGAGTTCGCTGCTCGCCGGTGGTGCCTTTGCAGTGTTCTATCTCACGGTTTCCATTGCTTTCCACTACTATCAGCTGTTCTCTCAGACCGCAGCCTTTCGTCATTTTGTGCTTTCACAACGATATTTATGGCGGCGGTTTCCATACGCTATGATCGCCTCGAATTAGCCGTTACAGCCCTCATCGGAGGCTTTATTGCACCCTTTATCATTAGTTCTGACACCGGAAATATCATTGTTCTACAAGCCTATCTCAGCATTCTTAACCTCGGAATGTTTGTACTTGCCCCTATAAAAAAATGGGGATTACTGCCTATTGTGGCTTTTTGTCTTCACCTATATCATCCTCTTTCCGACGGTCATAGAAAGAGATTTATTCCCTACTCCCCCACATCTCTTCTCCATTTTATTTGGCTTTGCCACCCTATTCTTCTTCATTTTCTTGATTCCTGTGCGCCTCATCATGCAATCAACTTACGGCGGAGGCATCAGAAAAGGGCTCTTGTCAGTCATCACATTGAATGGTTTTGCCTATCTATTTTATGGTGGTTACCTCATCGAGGAGATTGCATTTGGAAGTAAAGAAACCGGATATTTGTCGTTCTTCATAGCGATTGTATATCTTGTTTTCTATCTCTTCTTGCGCTTTCGCATATCAGGTCACGACACGTTGCGCAACTTTATGCTCGCCCTTACGATAGCTTTTGCGTCGATAGGTGTACCATTATTGTTCAATGGTTCAGCCATTCTCCTCACTTGGTCCACTGAATCCGTGTTGCTGTTATGGCTCTTTACGAAAGAGAAATCAGTCATTTATGAATGCACTGCAACGATATTAGCCGCCCTTTCCTTTATTCTTTGCTTTGACATTGGGAGTATTTCAAGACTCAGATCATGGGATTTTTGCTTTTAAGATGTTTCTTAACAGCCACTTCCTATCGTTATTTACGTTTGCAGTTTGCTCGTTCTTAGCTGCTATCATCATGCAACGCAACCGACGACTCTTTAGCAAAGGCCGCCGTCTGCTACGCTTTACACCATGCAATGTCATTGCCTATGCGATAGGTTTCCTCTTCGTTTATATCGCGTTCTCTGATGAATTTACAGCCAATTTGAATGAATTTACAGCCGATGCAGCCAATGCGCTGACGACAACCACCTTGCTTTTTGGTCGGCACTTTGTTGCTGCGCCGTCGATTCAAAGTTAGAAAATATAAGCTGGCCTATGTCATTTCTGCTCTGCGCCATCACCTTTATCTATATGCTAAATATATGGAGTGGCGATGCATTCCGCCTGCCATCGGTCTTGGTTTTTGCAATGGATTTCAACGCTAACTGTCGTGATTTTTGATGGCTTATGTCATTCAGAAAATGGCATCATTACAATGGGAAAATCATCTCACTCGCTCTGTCTTTTGCAGCCCTTTCAACCCTCGTGTGGCTCACAGGTGCCCGACTTCTGCTGCTCACTTTCTACAATCCGAGCTTTCGATGCAGGCTTCTCCCTCTCGTTGGGACTGGCTGCTTTCATCCTCATGGTTATTGGAATGCGTAGCAAGAGCAAGGAGGTGAGAATGGTAAGTTTGGCTGAATTCGGCATCGTTTTAGGCAAATTAATCCTTATCGACGTGTGGTCGATGGCAGCACTTGGCAAGATTGTGGTCTTCATCAGCCTCGGTTTGCTGTTGCTAATGCTTTCTTTCCTCTATCAAAAACTTAAAGATGTGCTCTTCTAAACGAGCAAACCATGCTGCATTGGGCAATAAGACGCCAGGGTGCATGAAAGCTTATGGGGCTGAAAAAGGGCATAAAAATGTCATGGTTTTCAGCCTTCAAAGGAGGTGGAAGTTCACAGCATTAGCAGGCTGATGCTGTAAAGATTGTATCCCAATATTTAACACTTCGCCAACCCATCATCTACAGAATAAAACGACAAAAAAACAGGGATAAAATCACGATTCACCTCACTTTTTCCATAAAAATGAGCCTCTTTGCTGTGCAAAATGACGCAAATCACACGCCAATTTGCCTGAGATGAGTCGATGAAACGATAGAGATGACAGCATAAAACGACTGAAATAGCATCATCTTCTCACATGCCATAGCCTCATCTTTCGATTGATTTCTCACAACTACCTAATATATAATAGGGTTATGAAATGATGAAAAACGGCGTGTTTTCAGACAGAAAAGTGTCGAGCGTTCTGAAATTCGTTGGTTGTGCAAAAAGCATTTGTAAATAATCGCGATAACTTTTAACACACTTTGCACTATGCCTGTATTTGCATAGAAGTTAGGGGAATTCGTCACCATAAAAGCCACCTTTTTGTCGCATAATTTCATATAAATTAGCCCCTCGTTTGCATCGTTAGCGTGACGCCAAAAACATAAATTCTTCACGCAAAAGTCATTCACTTTTTCATTTTTAATTTGCTAACTTTGCAGCCCTATTATTAGTTTATTTAAGGACAAAAACAATGAAAAAGAGAATGAATGGGCTATTGACAGCCATCACCATTTGTGCGATGGTAGCCATCATGATGAGTGCTATGCCAAGCGAAAACATCATGACAAAGGATAACGATACGACGGTAATCAACACAGAATTACTAAGTAAGAATGTCAAAGGATTTAAGGGAACAACCCCTGTTAAGATATTCATTGTGAAGAATAAGATTGCGAAAATCGAAACACTTCCTAATCATGAAACGCCTAAATTCTTTGATAAGGCGAAGACTTTATTGTCAGAATTCACTGGGAAAAGCGTTTCAAAGGCTACCAAAATGGATGTAGACGGCGTCAGTGGAGCTACATATTCATCGAAAGCCTTAAAGAAAAAAATGTGGCTCTTGGCTTAGCCTATTATAACAAGAATAAATGATATTGAGCCATAAAAGCTCAAAAAAGATAAAAGGAGAAGTGTGGAACTTCTCCTTTTTTTATTATATTTGCACTATAAACATGAATAAGATTACGCCCTAAAATGAAACTTCTGTATCCGCTCATTGCATCGTTCTTGCTAATAGCCTCACCCACTTGGGCTTATAAGAAGAAAAAACTGGCAGATTCGATCGACATAAAACGCCTCGTGCCTAACACCACAAAAGGGTCCATAGACATCATTACTGCCCGACAAATCAATAAAAGTTTGGTCACAAACGTATTGAATGCACTCAATGGTCAGGCTGCAGGCGTGAGCATTTCTTCAGGAGAAAACCGCATGGCTCAACTCAATAGTGTGCGCGTAAGAGGTACAACTTCGCTCACAGGAGGCAATGATCCACTCGTCATTATCGATGGAGTTTATAGCGATTTAGCCACACTTTCCATGGTATATCCAGCCGATATAGAACGCTTTGTGATTCTAAAGAATGCCACAGAGACGGCAAAATATGGTGCAAAGGGAGCCGCGGGAGTCATTCAAGTGACTACGAAAAAGGGCTATGGCAACTTGTTTCACATCAGTTATGACGGCAATATAGGGTTTGAAACGAAGTATAATAAGTTGAAAATGCTATCAGCTCGCGACTATATTCGTACGGCAAAGCAACTTGGTTTCAGTGTGGTTGACGGCGGATATGATTCTAATTTTCAAGATGCTATTACGAGAACAGGCTTCGTTCAGAAGCATCACATCGCCTTTAGTGGTGGTACAAACGACGGAAACTATCGCGCTTCGGTGGGTGTAATGCAGCATGAGATGGTGGTAAAGATTACAGAAAGGCGTAACTTTACAGCCAAATTTGACCTCATACAACGTGCTTTCGACAAGTTGTTAGAAATTGATTTTGGCGTGTTTGGTGCGACACAACACAACAAATACATTGCCGATGAACAGAAACTCTTTTATGGTGCTGCCACACAAAACCCCACTTTCCCTGAAGGAATGAATGCACAGGAGGATGGGATCGCAATGGTAGTGCGAGTCAGATAGCCTCTCCACTGGCTGAAATGAGGAAGAAAGACCACGAACAGAAACATGATTTTTCAACACTCATTTGGGTCTAAACTTCAAACTTTCTCCGTCACTTCATCTGCTCTTATTTGGCAGTTATAGTTATAATTCGCTTGAAAACGCATCGTATTTCCCTACTTGGGTATGGGCACAAGGGCAGGCTTTCCGCGGTGAACACAAGAGTGAAGAGTGGCTCGGTAATGCCACTTTAGACTATAATCACCAATGGGGTGTGCACAAACTCAAGGCAAGTGGTATGATGGAATACCAGAAAAGTCAGCGCAAAGGCTTTTGGACAACAGTGAAAGGCTTTACAACTAATGACATCGGATATAACAATTTAGCCGCTGGTTCGCTTCGTCCTTATGGTGGAACTGGCTCAGAATATAGTGATCCCGCACTTGTTTCTGTGATGGGAAGTGTGGGATATTCGCTGATGGATCGTTATCTTTTAGACCTCAATCTGCGTGCAGACGGCAGTAGTTTATTTGGGGAAAACAACAAATGGGGCTTCTTTCCATCAGTTGCAACGACTTGGATTGTGAGCCAAGAACCCTTTTTCAAGCCACTCACCAATGTCATTAATCTATGGAAAGTGCGTGTGGGCTATGGACAAAGTGGTAACCAAGGTGGCATCGACTCCTATTATTCAATGGCTCTTTTGCGTCCAACGGGAGTGATCAGCTTTTAGAGATTCGCCAACAACTACATTCGGAGAATTCCGCAATACGAATCCAAACTTAAAGTGGGAAACGCGTAGTACGTTTAACATTGGTACGGATTTATCTCTACTTAACAATCGAATCGTCTTCACAGCCGAGTACTATTACAGTATGATTACCAACATGTTATACCTCTATGACGTGCCAGTTCCTCCCTTCACCTTTAATAAATTCCTGGCCAATCTCGGTAAGATGAGCAACAGCGGAGTTGAGTTTGGTCTTGGCATTACACCCATATCGCGGAAAGATATGGAACTAAACATCAACATGAATGTCGCCATTCAGAAGAACAAACTGATATCTCTCTCGGGCGAATATAATGGTAATCATCTCACCGCTGCAGACGTTTTAGGCATCGGACAGCTTAATGGTGCGGGCTTTCATGGCGGTAATAACAACATCGTTTATCAGGTAGTTGGGCAGCCACTTGGGGTAGTTTTATCTCCCGCATTGCACGGGATTGCACGTTAACGACAATGGAAGTTACAGCTACACGATTGCCGATTTAGACCATAATGGGGCTGTAAACTTGGAGGATGGAGGCGACCGTTACATTGCGGGACAAGCCACTCCGAAATGGACTTTGGGTTCAAACATCGGCTTCCGATATAAAGATTTCGATGTCACTCTACAGATAAATGGAGCCTTTGGGCATAAGATCTATAATGCAACCAGCCTTACTTACATGAACATGTCAAGCTTTCCAGACTATAATGTGCTTGCCAAAGCACCAAAGATGAATATCAAAGACCAGATTGCTACAGACTATTGGCTCGAACGCGGAGACTATATTAACTTCGATTATCTAACGATTGGTTGGAACATTCCTATCAAGTCACACTATATAAGCGCCCTACGTGTGTCGTGTTCTGTAAATAACTTGGCCACAATTACAGGCTATAGTGGACAAACTCCAATGTTAAACAGCACCATCGTTAATAACACTTTAGGAATTGACGACAAGCGAACCTATCCGCCATTCCGTGCATATTCTCTCGGCATAAACATTCAATTTTAGTCCCAATCCACATGAAGAAGAGCGTATCTACCCACATATCGACTTTCCTTTTCATAGGAATCACACTGCTATTCAATGCCTGTCTTGACGAACATCCAAGGGATCAACTCAGTGAAGACAAACTAAACACAACGGCAGACAACTTATATATCAACACGATTGGTAACCTTTATCACCAAATTGGAGGTTATAATGAGAGCCAAGGACTACAAGGTACCTACCGAGGTGTATACGATTATAACACCTTTTTCGACTGATGAGGCGTTGCTTCCCATTAGGGGTGGCGACTGGTATGATGGCGGATTCTGGCAGAATCTCTATCATCACACGTGGTCATCTACCGATATTCCGCTCTACAACACATGGGTTTATCTATACAATAGTGTGTCACTTTGCAACAACGCCCTTTATGAAATAGACCAACACAAGGCTTTACTTACCGACCAACAATACAAGGAATTTACTGCCGAAGCACGTGGACTTAGGGCATTGTTCTACTTTTATATCATGGACATGTGGGGCAATGTACCTCTTGTTTTTGAAGGAAAACACGCCGTTGAATGAGGTAAAACAGTCACCCAGAAAGCAAGTAGCGATAACGCTAATCAACGAACTTCTTGAGGCGATTCCTAATCTTCCAAACGTCCATAGCAATCATGAAGGCATCTATTATGGCAAATTTACGCAGCCAATAGCCTACTTCTTATTAGCTAAAATATTGCTAAACCACGAAGTATATATAGGAGATGATACGATGACTTTCAACATTAATGGTCATCAACTACCTGCTTTCCAAGCGTGTATTGCATGTTGTGACAAGATAACTCAAGCCGGTTATACCCTTGAAAAATAACTATGCTGACAACTTCATTGTACACAATGAGAACTCCAAAGAGAATCTTTTCACCATCCCGATGGACAAGACTCTCTACACCAATAAATTCCTTTATCTCTTCCGAAGCCGTCATTACAGCCACGGAGGTGCCTATAAACAGGACTCCGAAAACGGCACTTGTGCTACACTTTCAACCCTTAAAGACCTACGGATATGCCACACCTGAGGAGGACAAACGCTACAGAATAAACTTCTTTAGCGATACCGTTCGCGTGGATGGAAAGTTAGTTTACATGCCCGATGGAGAGCCTTTGGTGTATTATCCGACTAAAGTGGCGTTGAGTTTAACTGCAAGTAAATATGAAAAGACAGCCGGAGCACGCATGGCAAAGTATGAGATTGACCGCGCAGCCTTTGATGATGGTCGCCTACAAGACAACGATATTGTGCTCTTTCGCTATGCCGATGTGTTGCTGATGAAGTCAGAAGCACTCGTCAGAAGCGGCAGAAATGGAGACAATGAGCTTAATCTCGTGCGCCATCGGGCTGAAATGCCATCGCGACATGCCACACTTTCCACCCTGCTTGACGAGCGTTTGCTTGAACTTATGTGGGAAGGCTGGAGACGCAATGACCTCATTCGCTTCGGACTTTTCCACAAAGCGTATGACCTTCGGCAACCCATTGAGGGAGAAAGCAGCGCATTTACCACGCTGTTTCCTATTCCGACGAATGTGCTTAAGCTTAATCTCAACCTCAAACAAAATCCTGGTTATAAGTAGAAATGCAGGTAAACGGCTTTCTACAACGGTTTCCTCTGCTCCGCATTGCACTCTATTTAGCCATCGGAATCATTGTCGGTGAAGCCTGCTATCCCACACTTGGCACAGGCTTTTGGGCCATTTGTGCCAGTATTGGCCTTGTTGCGGCCTTTCTGTTCAAGCCGCCTAAATGGCAAAACTGCTGTATTCTTTTCGTCACACTGACGCTCGGCGCAGCACTCATCAGCAGGAGTAACCAAAAGGCCGACCGCCCATTGCCCCATGGAATCAGTCATTTCGAGGGAATCATCACAAGCACTCCCACGCTGAAAGGCAAGACATGGCGCTGCGACTTGATGCTGACACGACTGAATGGGCAGGCGCTTCACGAGGCCATGAAAGTCAAAAACAACTATCCTTAACGACCCCAACAGGCCCATGCAACTACAGGTTTGCAACGGAATCATCGCCACTTCGGTGCTCAACAAACCACAAAACCATTGGAAAAACGCCTCTTTCGACTATGCGCTTTGGCTCAGACGCCATGGCTATCAGGCTGAAACCTTCATTCCCCTACAACCAGTTTCACACGGCAAAATTCCCCATTACATTGAGTCGTTGGCAACGAATCACCCTGCACATCAGGCAGTTTCGCGACCACATCTTACGTCATTTCACAACCTCAACTGACATCGAACAACAAGACAAAAGCAATTCTACAAGCCATGGTGTTAGGCCATCGTGAGGCTATCAGTAAAGCCACTCGCGAAGCATATTCGCGTTCAGGTGCAAGTCATGTACTGGCACTTTCGGGCCTGCACATTGGCATTATCTTCAGCATTTTCTTGCTCGTTTTCAGACGAAATGCCTTAGGGAATCTTCCTCTCTATCATTGCAGCATGGGCCTTTGCCCTCTTCGTTGGCCTCCCATCTTCGGCTATTCGCAGTGCCGTTATGCTCACAATATACGCACTTTCCACCCTATCGAACGAAGAAAATCAAGGCCTCAACTGTCTTGCTTTGGCTGCTTTGGTCGTACTTTTGCCTCAACCCATGATGTTGTGGGACATTAGTTTCCAGCTCTCCTTTTATGGCTGTAGCCGGTATTCTCATTGCCTATAAGCCCTTATTCTATGCTGTTTACCCCACAAACTGCCTGCTTCGATGGGCATGGGGCATGATTTGCATCTCGCTTTCGGCTCAAATGCTCACGTTTCCGCTGTTACTTCACTACTTCGGGAGCTTCGCAACATACTTCCTTTTGACGAATTTCATCGTCATACCTGCCGCAACAGCCATCCTCTATCTTGCCCTTTATAGCCCTTTTGTTTCAATGCTAATTCCTGCCTTACAAACATGGATTATCAACCTCATGACAATGATTGCAGGCTGGATGAACACTGCCGTCACAACCATTTCTCATCTGCCTTATGCTGCAATTGATAGTGGAAAAATCAGTATTTTGCAAACCATTTGCCTCTATATTGCCGTGTTTTCTCTCATGAGAATCTATTATATCATCAGTGAAAGACATCCCCTGTTGCACTGATAAAAAGCTTTTTAGGAAACAGATTCAGGCGAAAAAGGAAAACGAAAAAAATAGTTGTGATTTAATTTTTACAAAACACTTCGCAAAACAAAGTTATTCTGAACAAACTTTCGATTGATTGAAAATACGGCCAGAAAACGCCTTGTTTCTAAATCTCTCACTATCAGTTCATTAAACGAATCGAATGAAAACACCTTGCTTTTTACATGGCTTAGACAACATGATTTCACATGAAATTATGCTGCGTTTTGACGCATATTGTGTTATGATATCCTATGTTTTGCGCCACAAAACAAGGCATTTGAGCGCGTAATTCAAGGCATTTTTGCGCGTAACAAAGGCTTATATCAAGAAACAAAACACAAAAAAATATCGTGAGAAATGAATTTTTTTCGCTGTTTTTATTTTCTATTTGATGCTACAATAGACAAGGTGTTTTTGATAATAAATATTTACTAAATCATCTCCTCGCAACTACTATTTGAGGAGATGAAAGGCCTTCAATCCGCGCCCTATTCCATGCAAAACAGGGTTGACACAAATGGTCAACCCTGCATAATTTTGACCTCAGAGGTCAAAATGAAAACTTGATAGTTAGTTATTTCTTTCGTGCCGATAGTGGCGCAACCCCAGTCGTAGAACGACAACAAAGCATTGAAACTGCGGTAATGTGCATGGCATTTCAGCCACCCGTTCCACCCTATTGGCACGTTAAGAAGTGCTTAGTCAAGAGCCAATTTCAGCCGTTGTTATTCGTCTTCCATAAACAACGGATCGTCTTGCATCAGCATAATAGGCTTCTGTTCGGCAGCCTTCAAGATTTTTTTCTGAGGCATATTTCTTATCAACGACAAGGCGGAAAAGGTATTCATTGAACCAACGATTGGTCATAATCAAGTAACCTTGGTAACCATAAGAAGGCCCCCAACTGTTTTTCTACCTTCCACTTTCACGGGCTTACCCTGCTTATCTAAGTCGACAGCGGCAAGCGTCATAGCGTGTGTTGAGCCACTATCGAAGGTGCGAATGCGGTCAGCTTTATCCATGTTATACGTCACTCCAGTAAGTGAAGCATAATCATAGTTGTCGAGATCTAAGTAGCCTCGTTTGCGATCGAGTTGCTTTCCAACGTCATAACTGCTATACATCTTGTGACCATCCTTGATAGATGCAATGGCCAACTGCGCGATTTCATCCATCGGAAGGTTTAGATATGTCCAGTTATGTCCGTCATAAGTGTGGCGATCATACTTCACTTCATACGTCTTATAATAAGGATGTCGGGGGTCGTTCATCACCATGAGGAAGGTGCCATTAAGCGGTTTGCCGACAGTTTCGTCATAGAATGAGCGCGGAGTATATTGTTTTGGTTCGCCAACCACCTTGCCATTCTTGTCTGTAAAGGCATAAGTGAAAGTCTCAACCGGCTTACCTAAGGTCAAGGTGAGCAAGTGATAGATGGTTGAAAGCATTTCCGTCTTGCGGTCGTTGATAGCCTTTGAGCTCTTCTTTTTCAGCCACCATCTTCCGCAATTCGAGTCCATCTTCGCGTAGTTTTCGCGACACTAACTTAGCCATAGTCCTTGTGTTTTCGCTCGAATACGTTTCAGGTTGCACGCTCTTTGGAACCAAACCATACTTCTCTGCAAGGTCTGCGACACCGCAAAATGTACCTCCGTCGTTGATAGGATTCTTGAAAAAGAATTGCACTTTGGCATCCTCAATGGGAAGTTTTGCATTGTCTATGACAGCCTGAAGCATGAGATTGGCCTTCTCTAACTGGTCATAGAAGAAGAGATAAGCATGAGAATACTCCACCGCGAGTGTGTCGTTGTGCGCCTTTGCGAAGTTAGCACGCAACACATTCAAGCCAGAAAACATCCAACAACGCCCCGAACTCTCTTGGTTTTGGATGCTTTGTTTGGGCGTTTCATTGCTGAAATACGTGTTGAATGCACCTTGATGAGCATGGTTTCTCGCCAAATCATCGATGTTGTTTGAGGCAAAAAGCATTCGCCAAAGCACGCTCTGCAGGTGATGACTTCTGTGAGGTTTCAATCTTCTTTAACATGGCAGAAGAGATTCCTCCAGGTTGATTCTGTGCCATCAGCACTGGGGCTGAAGCCAGACAAAAGACAAAAGTGATTGTTTTTTTATTCATAGTAGTGCAAAGTTACACATTATCAACTATTTTTTATACCTTTGTATGCGATTTATCCATTAATATATATTAAAGAAAGGAAATAGGAATGAATAACAAAGAAATACCAGTTTTACTGCTGACAGGATATTTAGGAAGTGGCAAGACAACGCTTGTCAACAAGATATTAAGTAACAAACACGGCATAAAGTTCGCCGTTATCGTTAATGATATCGGTGAAGTGAACATCGATGCAGACTTGATTCAGAAGGGAGGTATAGTCAATCAGAAAGACGAAAAGCCTTGTAGCTTTGCAGAATGGATGCATCTGTTGTACGCTTAAAATGGACCTTGTTGAGCAATTGAATGACATCGTTAACATGAAGAAATTCGATTATATTGTCATTGAAGCCAGTGGAGTTTGCGAGCCAGCTCCTATCGCTCAGACGATTTGTTCAATACCAACGATGGGACCAAAGTATATTAAGAACGGCATTGTTAAACTTGATTGTATCGTCACAGTGGTTGATGCGCTGCGCATGAAAGACGAATTTGGCAATGGAGATGAACTCATAAAACAGAATATCGGCGAAGAAGATATCGAGAATCTTGTTATCCAACAGATTGAGTTCTGCAACATTATACTGCTTAACAAGGCTTCAGAAGTAGAGCCACAAGAGTTGGAACGCACAAAGAAGATTATCCGTGCACTGCAACCTAAGGCTGAAATCATCGAGTGTAACTATGGAGATGTAGACCTTGAAAAGATTATTAATACAAAAACGATTTGACTTTGATGAGGTGGCAACATCAGCGGCATGGATTGATGAAATAGAGCATCATCATGGCGATGAACACATAGATGACGAGGAGGAAGAACACGAACATCACCACGATCACGATGAACACGACGAACATCATCACGAAGATCACGAGCACGAAGAAGGCCATCACCACCATCATCACCATCATCATGAGGGGGAGAAGTTGAAGAATACGGCATTGGTACATTTCGTTTATTATCGTAGAAAGCCTTTCGACCTCGTGGGATTCGACGAGTTTATAGCAACTCAATGGCCTAAGACCGTCATCCGATGTAAGGGGATTTGCTGGTTCAAAGATGAGCCACAAACTTGTTATGTGTTTGAACAAGCAGGCAAACAAATGGGACTTCGCAATGCAGGTCAATGGTATATGACCATGCCAAAGAAGGAACTTGACGAGCTCATGGCACGCGAAGAACGACTCCGTCAGGATTGGGATGCAACCTATGGAGACCGTATGCAGAAGTTAGTTTTTATTGGTCAACATCTTGATAAAGAAGAAATCACACGATTGTTGGATGCTCGACTTGTAGACTAATGCCTATACAGCTTAAACAATTCAAGGTTATTGCCATCGATGCTGATGACACATTGTGGGACTGCCAGTCACATTTTGACAATGCAGAAGCCGTGTATTGTCAGCTCTTGGCAGCGTATGCAGGAGCCAAACACGTATCGGATGCACTCTTTGAAACCGAGAAAGCCAACATGGATTCATTGGGATATGGCACGAAAGCATTCACATTATCACTCATTGAGAATGCCGTTAAGATATCGGAAGGCCGTATAAGTGGTAAGATTATAGCCGAAATATTGCAGTTGGGCAAGGCTTTGTTGACCTTTCCAACAACACCTTTACCGGGTGTTGAAGACACATTGATTGCACTTAACGAGCGAAAGACCAACGAAGGTTATCGACTTGTGGTGTTCACGAAAGGCGAATTGCAAGACCAAGAGAATAAACTCAAGCGGTCGGGATTGGCAAACTACTTTGACGATATCGTCATTGTGTCAGACAAAACCGAAGAAGAGTACCGACATTTATGCGTGAACAATGGCATTCATCCTAAAGAATTGTTAATGATTGGCAATTCATTTAAGTCGGATATTGCACCCGCTTTGAGCATCGGTGCATATGCCATTCATGTACCATTCAGCGTTGCTTGGAAAATGGAACTGGCTGAAACATTCGACCATGAACGGCTTATCACGATTGAAAACTTTAGAGATTTGATTGCTTTCTCCACCTTATAATATATAGGGGAGTCTGCGATTGCGTCAACAAAAAGAAATATTTTTAGGAAAGAAATAAAAGAAACGACGCTGAAATTCGCTCTCCAGCGTCGTATTTTTTTGCTTGAAAGTAGGTGATAAAAAGAATTTATCGGTTTTCTTTGCCTAATACATGATATTAACGTATCTTTGCAAATAGAATCATACTCAAGGTATTGATGAATACGAATAAATTTGGATTATTAGATCAAATCAAATATCCTGCAGACCTTCGGAAGCTTAAACTCGAGCAATTACCAGAGGTTTGTAAAGAACTTCGCGAGGATATTATCCACGAAGTATCCGTTAATCCCGGACATTTTGCATCGTCTTTAGGAACTGTAGAGATTACCGTTGCATTGCATTATGTCTTTAATACGCCCGAGGATCGCATTGTTTGGGATGTTGGTCATCAGGCTTATGGTCATAAGATTCTTACTGGAAGACGAGACAAATTCTATACAAATAGGAAGTTAAATGGTATCTGTCCCTTTCCAAGTCCAAAGGAAAGTGAATACGATACGTTTGCTTGTGGTCATGCAAGTAACTCAATTTCTGCGGCCTTGGGTATGTCTGTGGCTGCTAATGGCAGTGGACGCCACGTCATAGCTGTTATTGGTGACGGCGCAATGAGTGGCGGATTAGCCTTTGAAGGCCTTAATAATGTGTCAAGTACTCCCAATGATTTACTCATTATTCTCAATGATAATGATATGTCAATTGACCGAGCTGTGGGTGGAATGGAGAAGTACTTACTGAATCTTGACACTAATGAGACCTACAATAAACTACGCTTTAAGGCCAGCAACTGGCTGCATCGGAAGGGTTATTTGAATGAAGAGCGCAAGAAAGGGATACTCCGTTTCAACAACGCCTTAAAGAGTGCACTGAGTCATCAGCAGAATATCTTTGAGGGAATGAACATCCGTTACTTCGGACCTTTTTGATGGACATGACGTCAAAGAGATAGTACGCGTCTTGCAACAACTTAGGAACATGAAAGGTCCTAAGCTGCTTCATCTGCATACAACGAAAGGAAAAGGATACGAACCAGCCGAGAAAAAGTGCCACAATATGGCACGCCCCAGGTAAGTTTGACCCTAAAAACGGGAGAGCGCTTAGTGCAAGATTGCAGTGATATGCCCCCAAATTCCAAGACGTTTTTCGGTCAAAACCCTTTTGGAATTAGCCTTGAAAAAAACGATCGTATTATAGGCGTAACACCCGCCATGCCTACGGGTTGTTCCATGACAATTCTACAGAAATCATTACCTCATCGCATGTTTGATGTGGGCATCGCCGAAGGCCATTCAGTAACCTTTTCGGGTGGAATGGCGAAGGAAGGACTATTGCCTTACTGCAATATTTACAGTGCTTTTAGCCAACGAGCTTACGACAATATTATTCATGATGTGGCTTTACTGAAGTTGCCAGTTGTACTTTGTCTCGACCGCGCGGGACTCGTTGGAGAGGATGGTCCGACTCATCACGGCGCATTTGATATGGCAGCTTTGCGCCCAATTCCTAATCTTACAATTGCCAGTCCCATGGATGAGCACGAGTTAAGAAGGTTGATGTACACGGCACAACTGCCCAATCAAGGTCCTTTTGTGATTCGTTATCCACGAGGAAGAGGCGTACTTAAAGACTGGAAGTGCCCTTTAGAACAGATTGAAGTGGGCACAGGACGCAAACTTAGAGATGGAGAACATATTGCAATCATCAGCATTGGACCTATTGGAAACATTGTAGAGAGTGCCATTAATGCATCAGGTGAGAACGTAGCTCATTATGATTTACGTTTCTTAAAGCCTCTCGATGAACAGTTGTTACATGAAGTTGGCAAGAAGTTCTCACGTATAATCACGATTGAAGATGGAGTCCGTAACGGCGGAATGGGGTCTGCTGTACTCGAATGGATGAATGATCATGGCTACTCACCCGTTATCAATCGCATGGGACTTCCTGACGAATTCATCGAACACGGCACTGTTGAGGAGTTACAAAAGATATGTCATATTGACCAAAACAGCATCATTGCTGCCATCAAAGAGACTAAGAAATGAAAATTATTATAGCCGGCGCATACGCCATAGGAACTTATCTTGCAAAGTTCTTATCCCGTAACAATCAAGACATTATCCTCATGGATGAGAGTCAAGAGAGGTTAGAGAGTTAGATTCTGACTTTGATTTGATGACAATGCACGCCTCTTGTACAAGCATCGAAATGCTAAAAGAGGCAGGAGTAGCGTCAGCTGACCTCTTCATTGCAGTCACTCCTGATGAGAATAAGAATATGAATGCCTGCATCATTGCTAAGGCATTAGGAGCCAAAAGAACTGTAACCAAGGTAGACAATTATGAGTTTGTAGCGCCCAATTTGAATGATTTCTTTCAACATTTAGGCGTGAGTTCTATCATCTACCCTGAGCTTTTTAGCTGCTGAAGACATTAATAACGGACTCAAAAATGAGTTGGGTTCGCCAACGCTGGGATGTGCATGGGGGCGCTTTTAGTGATGCTCGGCATCAAACTACGCGAGTCATGTGAGGGTACTCAATAGGCCGTTAAAAAGACATCAGTGGGCCTGATGATCCTTACCATGTCGTGGCAATCAAGCGCGATGGCGATACGATTATACCGGGTGGAAACGATGAACTTAAGCTCTATGACATGGCATATTTCATGACAACTCGCCAGTACATACCGTTCGTTCGAAAGATTGTAGGCAAAGAACACTATGTAGATGTGAAGAATGTCATGATGATGGGTGGCGGACGTACAGCCGTAAGAGCCGTTAAAACCATGCCCGAATACATGAATGTAAAGATTATCGAGGCCGACGAACAACGCTGCGAACGACTCAATGAGCTTCTCGATGATGACCGAGCACTTATCATTCATGGCGATGGACGAGACGTTTCGTTGCTTCAAGAAGAGGGAATCATAAGCACACAAGCCTTTGTTGCGCTCACAGGAAATGCTGAAACAAACATCCTTGCCTGCTTAACGGCTAAGCGAATGGGCGTCAGAAAGACTGTGGCCATGGTCGAAAAATGAAGACTATATCAATATGGCTGAGAGCTTAGATATAGGAACTATCATCAACAAGAAAGCTATTGCAGCCAGCCATATCTATCAGATGATGCTCGATGCCAACGTGCATAACGTGCGCTTTCTTATGAATGCAAATGCTGATGTGGCTGAGTTCATCCCCCAAGAGGGCTCGAAAATCACCGAGAAAAGCGGTCAAAGACCTACGTCTTCCCTCATGGAGTGACGATAGGAGGACTGGTTAGAAACGGCGAAGGTTACCTTGTTTCAGGTAACACTCGCATTAATGCTGGCGACTCAGTCATGGTGTTTTGCCACGACATGAATATGAAAAAAATAGAGAATCTCTTTAATAAATGATCGACAAAAGCATCATATTTAAGATTATTGGCTCGTTACTTTTCATCGAAGCCCTACTCTTGTTGGCTTGTCTTTTCATGGCCATCGGCTACCAAGAAGACGATGTTCCTGCCTTTATTATTACCATTATCCTGACTACACTCACGGGAATCGTGTTGCGTTATCTTGGGCGTAATGCAGACAATAACATGAGTCGACGCGATGCTTACCTTGTAGTGACGCTCTCTTGGATTATCTTTAGTTTCTTCGGAACCTTGCCTTTCATCATCAGTGGATATATTCCAAGCTTCACTGACGCTTATTTTGAGACAATGTCTGGCTTTACTACCACGGGCGCCACTATCATTGATGACGTTGATAAGCTACCCCACGGCCTACTTTTCTGGCGTAGTATGACGCAGTGGATAGGCGGATTGGGTATTGTTTTCTTTACAACGGCAGTGCTTCCCTCGTTTGTTGGCGGCTCTGTTAAAGTGTTTGCAGCTGAATCAACAGGTCCAATTTCATCGCGCCTCCACCCACGTCTGAGCACAGGTGCTAAGTGGATATGGGTAGTTTACCTTGTACTGACCATCGGATGTGTGCTGAGTTTCATGGCTTGCGGCATGGGATGGTTTGACAGTATCAATTATGCCATGGGAAGTACTGCCACAGGTGGTTTCTCAACGCACACCGATAGTGCGGAGTTTTTCCGTTCACCGGCCATAGAATATGTGGCAACTTTCTTTTGTTTCTTCTCCGGAGTGAACTTCACTTTGATGTATATGGCAGCCAAACACCGCTCTATCAAGATGATGTTCAAGAGCGAAGAGTTCCGTTTTTACACGTTTGTTGTGTTGGCATTCTCATTGTTTATCATGGCAGAACTCATGATTCACAATGGTTACGACTTAGAAAAGGCATTCCGATGTGGCATCTTCCAGGTGGTTTCTTTCATCACAACAACGGGTCTTTTTCAATGATGATGCGGGCAAATGGCCCCATGTTACCTGGGTTGTTTTAGCCACTTGTATGTTCCTTGGGGCTTGTTCGGGTAGCACAAGTGGTGGATTTAAGGGCATCAGAAGCATGATGATGTTGAAGATTATGCGTAATGAGTTCAAACAAATCCTACATCCTAACGCCGTACTTCCTATTCATGTAGATGGTAGTAACATTCCTTATCAGAAACGAGTAACGTTACTTTCATTCCTTTCGGTCTATCTTTTGATATGCCTTTTTCGCTTCATTTGCTATCATTTCTGCAGGAATTGACAACACAAATGCCATCACTATCACACTAAGTTCGTTGGGAAATGTAGGCCCATCCTTAGGTCTTGAGATTGGTCCTACCATGAGTTGGTCGATGCTTCCGGCATGGATTAAATGGCTATGCTCGGCACTTATGCTGATTGGTCGACTCGAAATATTCACTATTCTCGTGATTTTTCACTCCAGCTTTCTGGAGAGATCGGTAAATCTCTGCCCCCATTTTTGCCCTATTCTTGCATGCCATTCGCCACACAATGGCATGCAAAGCATAAGCTGAAATTAATGGCATTTTGAGGGAATTGTAAATAGGATTGCAATGCAACGCCATCGGGTTCATGCCCCATTTCCGATAAATATATCCGGAATTATAAATGCCTTCGCCACGCAATGCCATTTATAACATGTTATTTTCCAATGAATTTCATCTTGCAACTTGTGTCAAATTGTGCGATCATTTGACGCAAAACATCGCGTGATTTGCATCATATTACAACACGATTTGACATCAATTAGTTTGTGATATGCCACAAAAGCCCTCACACGAATGAGATTGTTGGGCCACGCCAAAAAGGCCGAACACTTAATCAGCAATCAGTCCCTTTTGTCAGCATATCATAATATAAGGCTTCGAGTTCACCTTGAGTTAAGTGCTCAACGGCATGCTCAATAGCCCGTATAAGCTCATCGCGTCGATCATCACCCGACGCATTAAAACGAGAGAAATCTACCATAGTGTTCTTTGTTTTGCTCCATACAAAGGTAATATAAAATAGACTATAAACCGAAAAAAATGCTGCAAAAATAATATGTGATTTGTAAGAAAAGGATAGGAGCATAGGAGCTATTTCAGACAAGTTTTGTATGGTTTTTATTCTATCTTTTTAGGGCTATGGCAAGGTGCTTTTTTCCTCTTACTCATGACGAAGCAAGCGGCTTATCGGCTTTGGTTTATACTGAAATGACTTGGACAACGAGAACAATAGAGCAGCTTTTTTTATGCTTTAACCCTATCACTCCAACATTTTATTCGTCACATCACGCCCCTTCATCAAACAATTTTTTTGTATCTTTGTTGTGTCAACAAAACAACGAACATCATGGAACAAATCAAGAACGAACACCTGACAATTGGCATTTCGGCGCATGGTGCTGAACTGCAAAGCATCAAAGATAGTGACGGCAAAGAGTATCTTTGGCAGGCCAATCCATCGATTTGGGGACGTCACTCCCCTATTCTTTTCCCTATTGTTTGCGGACTATGGAACGACACTTGTCGCATTGATGGCAAGGAGTTTAACATGTCACGCCATGGATTTGCACGCGACACCGACTTCACTTTGGTGGCTCAAGGCAAGGAAAAGGTGGTCTATGCTATGCATGAAAACGAAGAAACGCTTAAGGTTTATCCCTATCATTTCAATCTGGCAGTGAGTTATCGGCTGGCAAAAAACAAGATAAAAGTGGTTTGGCATGTGGAGAATACAGGGCGAAAGGAGATGTATTTTCAAATTGGTGGTCACCCCGCCTTCCTCATTCCAGGACTTCTTCCGAGCGAACCCATGCACGGACGACTAAGACTTGACGACACGGAACCACGTCGGATTTTTGGTAATGTGAAAGGATGTGTCACCCCCGAACATAGTGCTGTTGTCACGGAAGAAGGGATATTGTCGTTTGACGAGGAGCTTTTTAAGGACGATGCCCTTATCTTTGACCACTCACAACTGCACAAAGTGAGTCTGCTTAACCATGAAAAACAAGGCGGAAGTAAGCGTAGAATTCAAGGCGCCTGCAGTTGGAATATGGAGTCCTTACGGCAAGAATGCGCCGTTTGTATGCATTGAACCCTGGTATGGTATTGCCGATTGGGCAGACTATGATGGTGAGTTTAAAAGATAAATATCTGATGAACAAGCTTCTTCCGGGAGCCAGTTTCATGAGCGAATATACGATAACAATAGGCGAAACTGACGAAGATTAATGCATTGGTTGACCTTTATTCAGAAAGAATGGAGGTCAACCCCATCTTGGGTTTACATTCTAACAAACGAAAAAAAGCTAAACAACACATGTGCTGTTTAGCTTCAAAAACGTTGGGATACTCGGACTCGAACCAAGAATGACAGGACCAGAATCTGTAGTGTTACCATTACACCATATCCCACTATTTCATTTGCTTCATCAGGTAAACTCCCGATTTGCGTCTGCAAAGTTAGTACATTTCTCAAAACAATCAAAACTTTTTAAGCACTTTTTTTCCAAAAAAATGGCGAAACCAAAAAAATAGACTTTGCTTTATGGATGATATCTCTTAAAATTGTGTACCTTTGCCCATGAAACAATAGTATCACATATATTAAATAAAGAAACAATTGATGGGAATAACTGAAACGTTAGTGAAGACAATTACAAAAAGGTATACAAGAGAAGAAAGGTCAAGACATTACAATCATTGATTTGAAACATATTGATGGCGCAATTGCCAAATATTTCATCATTTGTCAAGGCAATTCACCGACTCAGATTGAGGCTATTGCAGGCTCAATCAGTGATATGGTGCGCGAGGAATTAAGCGAAAAAGCCCATTAATGTGGCTGGACTTGGCAACAATCAATGGGTAGCTATCGACTATTCTGATGTGCTTGTACATATCTTTATGCCTGAAACGAGGGAATATTATAACTTGGAAACGCTCTGGGAAGATGCCAAATTAACAAATATTCCGAACTTAGATTAAACGTTTGGCACACCATTTGATGAAGTAATTCCCATATACAACAGAAACAAATACAGCGATATGGACGAACAAAAAGAACTTCTTTAATAATAAGGAAAGCGGCAAAGAGCCGAAGATGCCACGCTTTAATATGAACTGGATTTACATATTAGTGGCTATCGTTGCAGGCGTGTTTCTGCTCTCTGGAGGTGGAAACTTGGCGGCAATCAGTGGGACTAATAAAGAAACCACATATGGAAAGTTTAAGGAATATGTAGCAAAAGGTTACGCAACAAACGTCGTTATCAACAAAGATAAGGGTGAACTGAAGATGTATGTTGCCCTCAAAACACGTCAAAGATGTATTCCATTTGAATGCTAAACAGGTAGGGAAAAGAATCCCTATGTTAACGTGGAATTTGGCTCTGTTGACGAAGTAGAAAAGGTTCTTAAATGCCGAACAAAAAGGCCAAGAAACTTGTCGATTATAGTTATGATAACGATTCCGGCAATAGCTTCTTTAATGGACTTCTCGTCAACACGCTACAGATATTACTCTTCTGTGCATTTGGTTTCTGGCTGCTAAGACGTATGAGTGGCGGTGGAAATGTCGGCGGAGGAGGAGGCATTTTCAGTGTAGGAAAGAGCAAAGCAAAGCTGTATGAGAAGGCAAACGACCTCGGAATAACGTTTAAAGACGTAGCTGGACAAGAGGGAGCAAAGCAAGAAGTGCAGGAGATTGTAGAGTTTTTAAAGAATCCCCAGAAGTATACTGAGCTGGGAGGAAAGATACCTAAGGGTGCATTATTAGTCGGACCACCGGGTACTGGAAAGACTTTGTTGGCCAAAGCTGTGGCAGGTGAGGCCGGTGTTCCTTTCTTTTCAATGAGTGGTTCGGACTTCGTTGAGATGTTTGTAGGCGTAGGTGCCAGCCGAGTACGTGATGTTTTCGCGCAAGCTAAAGAGAAATCACCGTGTATTATCTTTATAGATGAGATTGATGCAGTAGGTCGTGCCCGCAGCAAGAACCCCTCAATGGGAGGTAATGACGAACGAGAGAACACGTTGAATGCCTTACTTACCGAGATGGATGGATTCGGAACAAACAGTGGAGTCATTGTACTTGCAGCAACAAACCGTGCAGATATGCTTGACAAAGCATTGCTTCGAGCAGGCCGCTTTCGACCGACAAATTAACGTAGATCTGCCAGATTTGGCTGAACGTATAGCCATTTTTCAAAGTTCATTTGCGTCCTTTGAAGGTGGATAAAGACTTAGATATCGATTTCTTGGCACGCCAAACACCGGGCTTTTCGGGTGCAGACATCGCCAATGTATGTAATGAGGCAGCACTGATTGCAGCTCGTCATAACAGCAAAACCGTCTGCAAGCAAGACTTTCTCGATGCCGTTGACCGCATCATTGGCGGATTAGAGAAGAAGACTAAGGTGATAACAGCCGCTGAAAAGCGCTCGATTGCATTCCATGAAGCAGGACATGCCACGGTAAGTTGGTTCTGTGAGCACGCCAATCCACTTGTAAAGGTGAGCATCGTTCCACGTGGTCAGGCACTCGGAGCTGCTTGGTATCTGCCCGAAGAGCGACAGATTACAACGAAAGAACAGATGCTTGACGAGATGTGTGCATTGCTTGGAGGACGTGCAGCAGAGGAGTTGTGCACGGGACATATCTCTACTGGTGCGATGAACGACCTCGAACGCGCCACTAAAAGCGCTTATGGCATGATTGCTTATGCAGGTATGAGCGACCGACTTCCTAACATTTGTTATTACAACAACCAAGAATATCAGTTCCAACGCCCCTACTCTGAGACCACAGCCAAAGTCATTGATGACGAAGTTTTGAAGATGATTAACGAGCAATATGCACGTGCTAAGGAGCTACTTGAACATCATAAGGAAGGACATAGAGCGTTAGCTGAGCTACTCATCTCACGTGAAGTCATCTATGCAGAAGACGTAGAAAATATCTTCGGTAAACGCCCATGGGTGAGCAGAGCACAGGAAATCATCAATGAAAATGAGGCTAATGCGCCTAAACTTGAAGACATGCCAGACGATGTTAAGCAAGCCGAAGCCGAACATCAAGCATCATTAGAAAAGGAAAAAGAGCAATGAGTGACAAAATGAAAAAAACCTGATTGTGAGGGCCATAGTAGGTGCACTCTTCGTCATTATCATGGTGGGTGGCATCATGCATCCACATACAATGGTGGCATTGTTTGCCGTGATTACGGGGCTGACGATATGGGAATTTACTGGACTTGTGAATCAAAGGGAGAACATAAATGTTAATCGTTTTATCACAACAATAGCCGGAGTGTATTTCTTTTTGGCTGTAGCGGCCATACGAACTGGCATCACTTCAAACTTTGTTATCTTTGTTCCCTACCTGCTGTCGATAGTATATCTCTTCATCGGTGAACTCTATTTGAAGCAAGAAGACCCTATAAACGACTGGGCTTATGCCATGCTTTCTCAGCTCTACATAGCCCTTCCGTTCTCCATGTTGAATGTACTTGCGTTTGAACAAGCCCCAAATGGCATCACCTATCAATACAATATGCAACTCCCTTTGTGTGTGTTTGTCTTCCTTTGGCTTAATGATACAGGCGCTTATTGCAGTGGATCTCTCTTCGGAAAGCATAAACTTTTCCCGCGAATTAGCCCTGCAAAGAGTTGGGAAGGAAGTGTAGGAGGAGCCATACTCGTTATGATTGTTGCCGCAATCATAGGCTATTTTTCAAACACAAACTGCCAAATGTCACAACTATCTATAATAGGTTGGGTCGGATTAGGCTTCATAGTAGTTGTATTTGGCACATGGGGTGACCTCGTTGAAAGCCTTTTCAAACGAACCTTAGGCATTAAAGATAGTGGTAAAAATCTCTACCTGGTCATGGCGGAATGCTCGACAGATTCGACTCTTCTCTCATGGCTATCCCTGCATCAGTCATCTATCTTTATTCGCTACAGATGTTTGGATAACAAGACAAATCAAACCAAAAATATAAGGTGACATGCGAGGAATTTATTCTTCGCATGTTTCGTTTTATAACCTCACAACATCGTTTCAACGCCATTGACACCGCGTTCTCTTCGCGTAGTTCCTATATGATGGTACTTCATCTTTTCACACACCATCAATCCAATAGTGATAAATGATGAAGTAAAATGACGCATATCACACGACGAAAATGACACAAATTACACGATGAAATGCTATACTTTTACCGCATAAAATGGTGCAAAAGATTTTTCTGAAGTATAGACAATCATATTTCATTCTCAAGCAATCAACAAAATAAAGCACAACAAGTTTATTTGTTTTTTCATCGTAAAAAGGCATACATACTCCTTTGTTCACACAATATTTCACCTATAAACATCATTTCATTCCTATCAAAAAGAACAAACAATTGTTATGACACATCGCATAACTGCATGAAAAATCAAGCCGTGGTTACAAGCATTTTACGATAAAAAACAAGGCAAAACAAACTCACATTATGCCATAAAGAAAAAAGCCAAATAGCTGAATATCAACTACTTGGCTCTTACAAAAGTGCGCCTGATAGGACTCGAACCTACACGGCATAAACCACTAGATCCTAAGTCTAGCGCGTCTACCAATTTCGCCACAAGCGCTTTGTTGGTGCAAAGATACAATAATATTTTGAGATAACGAAAAAAGGTTGATGATTTTTTTACGCTTTATACGTTGTTCAACTAAATTTATTTCAAAACGCTCTTACAATGTTATCAGCCAGTTTTCGTTATGGATAGAAGATTATAAATGTTTGGTTTCTAACGTTCACGAATAGCAGAAGGTGACTCACCTAATTGTGCCTGTACGTAACGAGTAAAGTGTGCCGGCGATGAGAAGTTAAACTTTTCACTAATCTCTAACACTGATAATCGGCGGTTACGCAAGTGCAAACGTATATCAATGTTAACGAAATGGTGAATCCAATAGTTAGCAGGATGCCCCGTAACTGTACGGCAAACGTCAGACAAGTACTTAGCCGTTACGAAGAGTTTACCGGCATAATACGCTACTTCTCTATGTGACTTATACTCGCCATTCTGTAGTAGTTTGATGAAGTCTCGAATCAAACGAGCCGACCGAAGCGGTACATGTGTGGGACCATATATACGATTTTCGAAGTCGAACACATCTAAAAAGAGCTGCAAACAACTAACAGCTAACGCGTCAAGATAATAGCTATGACCTCTATCTTTGGCTCTTTCAACAATGGCATCTAAGTCTTTTTGCACTTGATTGCTTCCTCCTTAGTTAGCTTTAAGATTGGATTTTCCATCAATAATAACGTGCTTCTAACGCCAAAATTGACGTCGGGTGCGGCCGAATCCATAAAGGGAGCGTGAATAAAAAGCACCACAACATCGAAGTTTTCGTGTGGGGAAAAGTCCTTTATCAAGTGATGTTGCCGAACAATTAATAAGTTGTTTGCCAATAAATCATAGCGTTCACCATTGTAAACAAAGCTGCAAGAGCCTTGTAAACACAATACATGCGCGATGTAATCTTTGGTTTCTGCAGCCCCCATCTTAGTGAAGTCACTTCCGGTAATGATAGTCTCTCGGTAGTCCATAAATAGGGAATAAATTAAATTATGAAGCTCTTCATCTTCTAAGCTCCATCACAAAGATAAATATTATAACTCAAAAGCACTGTCAAGTTTTAAGAAAAGTTTTTATGTTTATAAACATCTCTATCTCAATATCTTACGTGCTTGTTCGATAATTGAATCATATCCCATGAAAATATCAAACTGATTAAGACCTATTTGCACATCAGGTGCGATGCCAAACTCTGTTGTTTGTTTATCCTTATCATAGATAGGGCAAGCTGAAAAGCGTACACTCCAGCCATTGGGGAGTTCACTACTGAAAGGCATTCCAGCCCCTCCACCGGTTCTATCGCCTACAATTGTGACCTTAGGGCAGCTTTTCATATACTTAACAAACTCGTTTGCGGCACTATAAACGCCTCGATTTGTGAGCACAACAACAGGTTTTTGCCACCTCAGTCCACGGCTTGGACGCAGCCATTGCGCCTTCATCTCGGAGAAATCATTGTGTCCCCGTCCCGTCTTATGTTGGATATAACCCACGCAAATGTCTTTATTTATGAAGCGAGCAGCCAGTTCTTCGGCGCTCGAAATCATGCCTCCACCATTATTTCTGATATCAATAATGAGGCCACGTGCCGTGAGAAAAATACGACAAAATGTCTGTAAGATTACCACTACCAAAGCCATTTTTCAAACGTAGAACAACGTATATAACCTATATTATCATCAAGTAATCTATACTTCATTCCATTCGAAATGCGATATTCTTTTGCCTAAATAGGAACTGATTAATGAGTCATTCAAGTTCGCGGGATAATCCTCATGCCACGACCAATTGCGTGCAATATCGAAGCTGGTGATTAGATTTACATGCCCATCTCGTAGCTCTCCAAGCATATTTCCAAGTACTTCGAAGAGCTGTTCTTCGGTCATTTGTGGATTAATCTGCTTGCTATAACGCTGATAAATAGCATTCCAGTCAAGCCCAAATTGCTTTTTCTTTCTCACTAAAAAAGCAGTAATGCTCATCCATAATACGCCATAATGCCTCGAAGTTACCACGTGAATCATTGGTAAACTCCTCATCTTTGACGCATCCCGAAAGCAGAATCACGCTAAGAAACAACAGCAACAGCCTTATATCATGATGCAAATATTTCATCTTCTTACGCGTGTTAACTTAAAGGTTTTCGTCACTCCGAGCAGCAAAGTGTTTGTATAGGCGTGGAATTTCAACTTATTTATGTGCGCTTGTAGATACTCTCCTTGATATCCTATGCGGAAAACGGCATGGAAAAGTGGGAAGTCTAAGGTCAACATCTGACGCAAAGAAGGAGCGTTTCCGATTGTAGTTGGCACAAGATTATGGTCATAATTGTCCTTCGAAAATATCTCATAATAAGACTGACCATAGTTAGGTGAGAACCTCAAACCTACCAAAGGAACTCCCAATTCATAACGTAACCTGAAATCACGATATTCACTTGGTCGGAAGGGATGATGGAAATCATAAGTCAATGCGGCTGTAGGAACAACGTTGATAAATAGTCGTGCCTGTGCAGGATTATTGCTATTGCGCGTATTATAAAGGAATCCGAGGTTGACTTCTGCATTCCCTCCCGCCTCGAAATGTAACTGGTTGCGCGACAAGTTCCATGTTTTGAAGAGATAATGCAACCCAAATTGGAAGTTATAATTGCCTGCAATCTCTCGGCCATTACGTGCTCTATTGTCCACATAAGCAATGTTTCCTTGGTGTATTAACTCATGAATCACGCGGCTATTCCTACGTTTTCGCAGCGTATGGCTTATGTAACGAAGGTCTAATCCGACGTATTCTTCGGGGCTAAGATACGTGTCAAGAAGGTTCGTTCTGCCCCATCCTATCATCTTACTATTGGCAATGATGCGCTCATTTTGATTGCTATCATCAGATTGGGCGACAGAGATTAATGGGGAAAACCATAGTAGCATCCCCATTATTATCATGTTATTTCGTGTTATTCTCATCGTCTTCGGGGAATAAACTCAATTGTCCGTTGATCTCATCTATCACCTGTTGTGAGCTTTTTCCTGCGTCTGGATCAAGATTTTCAGGTTCATCCTCAGTGTCATCTTCTTTCGATTTGTTCTTCAGGTTCAGGGAAACGAGTCGGTTCAAGCTCTTCAATCGTCGCGATTTGCCACGTAGATATGCGCTTACCTTTAGCCTTAAAGCTCTTCTGTCCGATAAACTTCTCGGCATCGATCTCCTCATCTGGTCGTGCGGCATCATGCCCTCCATAAGTTACTTTGATACGAGGGAAGGCCTCATCTGTAAGAAGAATCAGCTTACTATTAGGGTTTTCACCTACAAAATTCTGTGGTTTTGAGATGGCATCCATCGTAAACCGCTTCATATAGGGATAGCCTTTGTTGTCTGCATCATAGAGAACGGCAGTCCAAACCTTGTCAGCTTGCCACTTCTCTAACCTCATTATGTTGTCTGGATAATGGTTGTTTGCATCGAAATTTGTTATGAAGAAGTCGTTATTATCAAGTATAACCAAGATGCGATCTTCATCAAAGAACTCCCCAAGATAACGTCCGTGCTCTTCATAATTGATGCGTTTCACGTCGGGATCAAACCACACTTTCCTACCGCCGAGTGTCGAATGGCCTAAGCTTTTCAGTCCAATGCGATGCACAACTTGCTTGGTTAGGATGACACCTTTAGCCCCACGACTCTTAATATTGACCTTACTGAAGTCGCGTTCCAAGAAGATATTCTGTCGTTTTTTCTTTGGATCAGGTTCTAAGACCACTTTAATCGTCTCGGCTTCTCCATTGGGGTTGGCTGTGAAATAAGTCACTTTCGACCCCGGAGTGCCCAAAGTGAGGTCATATTCGCGGTCACGTGTCATGCTGGTCACGTTGAATCGCTTCATATAATAATAGCCATCACGACCATCTCTGTATACAACGTTGTAGATAGTACGCTTATCATTCCGCTTAAACACTTGCAACCAAATGATTCCTTTGCCTACAAATATCTTATCAGCAACCTTTATAATCTTATACTTTCCAGTCTTATAGAACAGTATAATGTCGTCAATATCAGAACAGTTGCAAACAAATTCGTCCTTCTTCAAAGCCCCGTTCCGATGAATCCTTCCTGTCGGTTGATGTAGAGTTTTTGGTTAGCTTCTACGACCTTTGCACTGTCAATGGTATCAAAACTGCGTATTTCCGTACGACGAGGATGGTCTTTTCCATACTTGTTCTTAATGAAAGTAAACCAATTAATGGTTACATCCGTCATGTGGTTCAAGTCGTTTTCAATCTCAGCTACTTCTGCTTTGATGCGTGCAATGAGTTCATCTGCCTTATCTTTATTAAACTTTAAGATACGTTGCATCTTGATTTCCATGAGCCGAAGAATATCATCTCGCGTCACCTCTCGAATGAAGTCGGGCTTGAAAGGCGTTAATTTCTGGTCAACAAATGCTATGGCATCGTCCATGTTTGCAGCCTGTTCAAACTTCTTTTCCTTATAGATACGCTGCTCAATGAATATGCGTTCAAGGCTCGCAAAAGAACAGTTGTTCCAACAATTCGCCTCTTCTAATCTGCAATTCCTTGCGCAAGAGTCCCATCGTTCGATCGACTCCATGACGCAACACATCACTAACGGTAAGGAAAACAGGCTTATTGTCTTCGATAACACAGCAGTTAGGAGACAAATTTATCTCGCAATCGCTGAAAGCATATAAGGCATCCATGGTCTTATCTGAAGACACTCCAGGAGCTAAATGCACTTGAATCTCAACCTCAGCTGCCGTGTTGTCATCCACCCGTTTGGCTTTAATCTTCCCTTATCTATAGCCTTTAATATACTATCTATGAGGGTAGTTGTGGTCTTACTAAATGGGATTTCGCGGATAACTAAAGTCTTGTTATCTAACTTTTCTATCTTTGCCCGCACCTTCAACACACCGCCTCTTTGGCCATCATTGTATTTACTTACGTCGATAGCCCCACCAGTTGGGAAGTCGGGATAAAGCTGAAAGTCTTCTCCTTTCAAGTATTTAATGGCCGAATCACATATCTCATTGAGATTATGTGGCAAGAGTTTACTGCTCAAGCCGACTGCAATTCCTTCAGCACCTTGGGCAAGAAGTAACGGAAACTTCACCGGAAGAGTGATTGGTTCCTTGTTTCTTCCGTCATAACTCAACTGCCAATCGGTGGTCTTTGGATTGAAAACCACGTCCAAAGCAAACTTAGAGAGGCGCGCTTCTATGTATCGTGGCGCTGCAGCTCGGTCGCCGGTGAGTATATTTCCCCAGTTACCCTGACAGTCAACAAGCAGGTCTTTCTGCCCCATCTGAACCAAAGCATCACCTATAGAGGCATCACCATGGGGATGAAACTGCATGGTATGGCCCACAATATTAGCCACTTTGTTATATCTTCCATCGTCCATGCGCTTCATTGAGTGTAGAATTCGGCGCTGAACTGGCTTTAAACCATCTTCAATATGAGGCACAGCACGCTCTAATATCACATAGCTTGCATAGTCAAGAAACCAATTCTTGTACATTCCGCTAAGGTGATGCACCGCAGAAGCATCGAATCTGTCTGCCGGTTTATAGTCAGAGTGCGCGTCGGCCGCTTGGTTTTCTTCCTCGTTTATAGCCTCGTTATCTTTTATTTCGTCGTCCATGAATTGATTGTTTAATGCTTGGTATTTATTGCAATAGCTACAAAGGTAAGGAAAAATATTGAAATACGCAAATAAAAACCTTTCACGATGTCAGAAAGTTTGACGCTTGGCTGCTTGCAATAAAAAGCAACACCCACCTTAAAATGAATTTATATGTGGCAATAAAAGATGCTTTTACCATGTTAATGCATAGTGAAAGCGTATAAAAACCATGCTTTTCTGACTTATGTTTTGTTGTTGATTTGGGGATGATTCAAGAGAAAAAACTTTTGTTTTTGGAACTAATATCGACAAGAAACAGCACACATCATTGTTTTATTTTTTTGTAAAAATTAAGCTCTAATTTTTTAACACTTTAAGAAACTTTCAAATAGAGATAAACGCGCAAATCGAAACGTCCGATTTCAGTAAAAAAAGTGAGTTTAAAGAACAAAGACATAGATTTAAAGTGCATAAAAATGAATGGTTTGGCGTTGCAATCTGCCCCACTTCACAGCATGATTGAAGCCGATTTACAACGAAGAATGAGTTAAATTACATTGCAATTAGCCACAAACGGCATTGAAAAACCAATAAAAAGCACGAGATTATCAGCCACAAATACGGAGGTCTTTTTCATTCAAAAATCATAACCATCTGATTTTTCATTATCTTGCAAAAACGCTTAAAAACAGCTGCTATTTTTAAGCCACCAAGCCTTTTTGTTTTGAATAGCTTCAGAAAATCATACCACTTGTAAATATTACTGATAAATATTAACATTTTCATTCAACTCCATTGTAAAAAAATATCGCAAGTAATCTTTTTTTCAACTAAAAAAAGAGATAAGAATGAGACAAAAAAACTTGCTTTGTTTGAAAAAAATCAACTACATTTGCAGAACGAATAAAAAAAATTAGGAGTTATGAAAAAAACATGTACTGATATTGCTCGCAATTGTGGGCATTATATATGTTTGTATGGCTTTTTCCAACGATGATAATGCCCCCATCTTCGTTAGACGGAACAGCCTGGGCAAGCCCTCAAAAAGAGTGATGGCGTGAAGATATTAACGTTTAGAGAGAAAGACTTTTTCATGCACAATGTTCAACAACAACAAGTCGGGAGTCGAGAATGGTGCCTATAAATATAATGCACCCAAAGTGACCTTGACGTATAAAGTGCGGGGAACAGACAAACAAAAGGTTGTGGAAGGCTATATCAAGGACAACAAACTGACGTTTGACAACTTTGTTTATACCCGCCAGTAGCAATCGAACTGCGCCATAAAATGATGGTAAAAAGAAGTTCTGAAGATAGCCTGCGCAAACCAAAAGAGGGCAGAAAATAATACGCTATAAGGATATCGACAACGGAAAATAACAAGAACGGCAGTCATTTTAAGGGCTGCCTTTTTTTCATGATTCAAAGAAGTTGTACACCCGTTTTGTTTGTGATTATAAAAATTGTTCCAGCAGAAAAGCGATTCAGTTTAGCATGAAAAGCATTACCCTTTCGACGAATATAAAAAAATAATAAAAAGCCGAGCCGTTTCACGATATTTATTGTATCTTTGCAGAAAAGAAATTGAACAAAAAGATTATTATGGCACAAGAAGATGTTTTTCAAGAAGATAGTAAGCCATTGTAAAGAGTATGGTTTTGTCTTCCCAAGCAGTGAGATTTATGACGGACTTGCAGCCGTTTATGACTATGGTCAGAATGGTGTTGAGCTGAAAAACAATATTAAAGAGTACTGGTGGAAAAGCATGGTACTGCTTCATAACAATATCGTTGGTATCGATGCAAGCATCTTTATGCACCCCACGGTATGGAAAGCGAGTGGCCATGTGGATGCTTTCAATGACCCATTGATTGATAACCGCGACTCAAAGAAACGCTATCGTGCAGATGTTCTCATTGAAGATCAGATAGCAAAGTACGATGAAAAGATTGAAAAAGAAGTTGCTAAAGCTGCTAAAAAGTTTGGTGACAGCTTCGAAGAAGGCAAGTTCCGCGAGACCAACATACGTGTTTTGGAAAACCAAAAGAAGCGCGATGCATTGCATGAACGCTATACTCAGGCCATGCAAGGCCCCGATTTGGAAGCTCTAAAACAAATCATTATTGACGAAGGAATTGTAGATCCCATCAGTGGTACAAAGAATTGGACGGACGTTCGCCAATTTAACTTGATGTTTTTTCTACTGAAGTTGGTTCTCTAAGTGACCAGACAAACAAAATCTATTTGCGTCCAGAGACAGCGCAAGGCATCTTTGTTAATTATCTAAACGTACAGAAAAACAGGTCGCATGAAGCTTCCTTTTGGCATCTGTCAAATCGGCAAAGCATTCCGTAACGAGATAGTAGCGAGACAGTTTGTATTCCGCATGCGCGAGTTCGAACAAATGGAAATGCAGTTCTTTTGTCAGCCTGGTACTGAGATGAAATGGTTCGAATATTGGAAGAAACACCGTTTAGCTTGGCACGAAGCTCTTGGTATGGGCGACGAGAACTACCGCTTTCATGACCATGAAAAGCTGGCACATTACGCCAACGCGGCTACTGATATAGAGTTCCATATGCCGTTTGGTTTCAAGGAGGTTGAAGGCATTCATTCGCGTACCGACTTTGATCTTAGTCAGCATGAGAAGTTTAGTGGTCGTTCAATTAAATACTTTGATCCCGATAAGAACGAGAATTATACTCCGTATGATGTAGAGACTTCTATCGGTGTTGACCGCATGTTCCTTTCTGTTCTCTGTCATAGTTACACGGAAGAGCAGCTTGAGAATGGCGAGACTCGTGTGGTATTGAAGCTTCCAGAGGCTTTAGCACCAGTGAAATGTGCCGTATTCCCACTCGATAAGAAAGACGGACTGCCAGAACTTGCTCAACAGATTGTTGACGACTTGAAGTTCCATTTCAACACACACTATGGCGATCCAAAGGATTCTATCGGTAAACGTTATCGCCGACAAGATGCAGTTGGTACACCATTCTGTGTCACTGTAGACCACGATACGCCAAAAGATCACAAGGTAACACTGCGCTATCGTGACACAATGAAGCAGGAACGAGTAGACATTGACGCTCTACGTGGCATCATGGAAGAGCGTGTTAGCATCTCAAGTCTACTGAAAAAACTTAATGTAAAAGAATGAAACGTAACCTATTATATATCCTGTTGCTCATGATTACCACCTGTGTGGTAACGTCATGTAAGGAAGAAGGCGACTCAAACAACGAGTTTTCTAATTGGCAATCTCGTAATAACGAGTACTTCAATAAAGTCTATAAGGAAGCTCAAACGGCTTCATCGACAAACTCAAATATCAAGATATTACGTAGTTGGTCCTTAGGAAATGAACTTCAAAAGCCTGAAGATCACATCGTGGTTAAGGTGTTAGAGAATGGTACAGGGACAAAAACACCAGTCTACAATGATAGTGTTTATGTGCATGTTCAAAAGCGATTGATTCCTTCTGCGACTTATCCTGACGGCAAAATCTTTAGTCAGAGCTGGACAACAGAAGTCTTTAATCCCAGTGTTAGCGCCCCTATTGAGATTGCAGTAAATGCACAATGTGATGGTTTTGCAAACCGCTTTGCAACACATGCACGTAGGAGACAGATGGCGAGTATATGTACCTTATGCCCTAAGTGAAAGCAATGCAGAAGGTCAATACGACCTCCCCAGCCATTCAATGCGCATCTATGATGTTACACTTGCAGGCATAAAGGCTGAGAAATAGACGATAAAACACCGCTATAAAGATAGGATATATAATATAAGGTGTAATCAACATGCACATGAGTCAACTTGACTTATGTGCATGTTTGCATTAAAACAAAGCACGTGTGTACGTACACAATCGCTTGATTTAAGTCAAAAAAACGACATTATTTCCATAATTTCGCGTTCAAAAATATGGCAGAAAGAGAAATCGTTCCTATCTTTGCATCGTCTAAAAGAGGTAAAAGATTGAGATAACGACAAAGGTTTTAGGTTAGACAGACAAAGAGATTAAGTTTAGAATAGGTATTTGGTTTTTAGGTAAAATAAAAAGATCTTCAAAGGTATTATAAGGTAAAAGATTCAGGGAAACAGGATTTAGAGAGTCACTACAAAAAGGACATAGGTTAGTCTTGAAAGGTAAATGAAAAAGATTGTTTCAGAATAGATAACACATAAAAGAGAAAGTAAAAGAAAACTTGATAGATTTGAGAGACAGACGGTTTCATAGGAATATGGAATCGTTTTTGTGATTTTACCCGAAAATCTATTAATTTTGCATCATTAAAAATAAGGTATGTTAGGAAACAAAAAGAGTGAAGCGCTATTAGCAAACATCCGTAATGGCCTGCCCATGTCACAGAATGAGAAACTCAAACTGATTGTAAGTTTGAGTATTCCCTCTATATTAGCCCAGATCACTACAGTCATGATGTTCTTCATTGATGCCTCCATGGTGGGACATCTTGGGGCAGAAGCCTCAGCAAGTATAGGCTTAGTAGAGTCTACAACATGGCTAATGGGTAGTGTAATGAGTGCTGCATCGATGGGCTTTTCGGTACAAGTTTCCCACTTCATTGGTGCGAATGACTTCTTCAAAGCACGTCAAGTCTTTCGGCATGGACTGCTTTGTGGTCTCGCCTTTAGCCTCATTATAGCCGCTATAGGCACGTCAATTCACTCCGTACTTCCATTGTGGTTAGGGGAGGAAATGACATTAATCACGACGCCTCTCAATACTATTTGGTGTTCTCATTAACCATGCCTTTCATCCTACTTTTCCATCTTTCGGCGTCCATGATCAAGTGTTCTGGCAACATGCAATTACCGAGTTTAATGAGCGTTTTGTTGTGTGTTCTTGACGTGATTTTCAACTACTTGTTCATCTATATGTTACATTTGGGCGTGGTAGGTGCGGCAATCGGCACCTCAATGGCATATATTTCGACTTCACTTCCGATAGCTTGGATGGCCACAAGACGTAACAGAATATTAGCACTTCAGCTTGACAACGTGCCATTTAAATGGGTTTGGGACTATGTAACTAAAGCCATTCGAATCAGTCTTCCCATGGCAATTCAGTCGGTGTTAATGAGCGGAGCACAGATTGTTAGCACGCTAATTGTGGCGCCATTAGGCAACATTGCCATCGCTTCTAACTCCTTTGCTATCACTGCAGAAAGCCTTTGTTACATGCCAGGTTATGGCATAGGCGACGCTGCAACGACTTTAGTGGGCCAGACTTATGGTGCTGGACGCAAGGACCTTTGTAAGAGTTTTGCTCACATGACCGTAGGCTTAGGGATGCTTGTCATGGCTTTTATGGGACTGATTATGTATATTTTTGCTCCCGAAATGATTGGACTTCTAAGCCCTGTTGAATCTATCCGCACACTCGGCACAACGATTTTACGCATCGAAGCCTTTGCCGAACCCTTCTTTGCAGCGTCAATTGTGGTATATAGTATATGTGTAGGCGCCGGTGATACCCTACGTCCCTGCCATCATGAATCTTGTTTCAATGTGGTGTGTTCGACTAACGCTTGCGGCATGGCTTGCCCGAGATTATGGGCTGAAAGGTGTCTGGACAGCGATGGCAATCGAACTAACCTTCCGCGGATCAATCTTCCTTTATCGCCTATTCCGAGGCAATTGGTTGAAAGGAATAAAAGAAAAAGCCGACCATACAAAACCGCATAATACATCCTAAAATACATATTATTATGAAAAGAATCTTTTTGTTTTTCACGGTAATGTTGCTTTCGTCACTCTCTTTTGCAACCTCCGTTGACAGCACAAATGCCGTGACTATGCTCGACTATGAACAGGCGTTGAACGACGACGATGCCCGAATCTCACTGAAAAACAATACTAAGGAGTTAATAAAAGATATTTGTTTCAACCTTACTTACATTGATATGATGGGGCAAACCATCAACAATGATAACTATTATAAAGAGGTAAATCTCTCGCCGGGAGAAACAAAAACGATTACGCTTCCAGCCTTTAAAAGCTGATGAATCCTATGCCTATTATAGGTCAGTGGCAAAGAATGACCAAGCAAAGACCTTCATTGTCAAATTTGAACTAAAAGACTATAACACACCATACAAGTTGACAGAAAATGAAGATAGCGTCGAAGCAAGTTCAAAAACAACTTCACCCTATCACTCAAACAGCGGATTTTTTGAACGCTGGGGGCCCATTGCAGCCTTAGGTACGGCTGTACTCGTCGCAGCGTTCTTTTTGGGTTGTTACGTTCTTGTGGGCTTTTTGGCAACGAGAAAGAAACGAAGTGCAGTCCTTTGGATCTTAATTTCCTTCGTCACCACTCCATTTTTAGCACTATTATTGCTGCTGGCCTTAGGAACAGATACCTCAAAAGAAGAGTAGATTGCAACGAAATCCTTGAGTAAAATGACGCAGATTGTGGTATGAAATGACGCAGATGACACGATGAAATGACGCAAACAACAGCACCATTTGATGCAGATTACATAATGAATGCATGAGAAACAGATGCGGCAGACAAAATAAACGCAAACCTATTGCATACAGATGTGCTCATGATTAACTTTTTCAACCCAAATATAATTCATAAAAAGAATGATGAAAAACTTTGATTTCAAACGCTATTTAATCGCATTAAGCGACTGCAACAAGCTTAAATTAAAAAGTTTGGCCATGGCAGTCACCATGCTTTCGCTTTGCATTCTCGGCATTTTCGACCTTGTTTTCAGAGCCTGTTATTGTGCAGCTCTTAACCTTATCCATCTGTTTTTTTAACCATAGGTGATTCGAGATTTACCGAAAAAAATCAAAGCTAAGCACAGAAGTTTCTCAGCCACCTTTCACGGCAAAGGAAAGATTGTTGGCTCAGACTACACACCTTTTTATAAGAAACCTACTCGTATTTTTTTCAGTCTTACGGCATTAACTTCGCTTGGGCTTTTTGCTTTTTCATGCCCTTCAACTGAACATCAATTGGGATGTCATCATTGGTCCAAAGGTTGGCATGAAGTTGTGGATGGGACTCTGGCTTTATCGTTTTTCTCACCACCAAACAAGTCATTGCACGCAGTAGTTTCACGGCAGCTTGGGTGTGGGGTGTTATCGAATTTGCAATTATAGCAGCCCTTTCCACATGGTTAGTAATGACGTTTGAGCTTTCAGTTTTTATGGATATTACTTCCTGTTGTGACATTAGTTTGTGTCATTTTTTGACATGTGTTTGAGTTATAAGAAAATACAGAATACACAACAAAAAGACAAGAAAAAGCATCGAAATGCAATAGATTTTTGGTGATAAAATATGACATATTGTCACCCGATTTTTGTCATAATCAAACCACGTGTCGACCTTGGCACGTGGTTTGTTAGTTATGGATTGTCTTTGGAAAAGTTCCGAAGAGTCAATTAAACGAATAAAAAAATAATAATATATATACAATTATGGGAAAGATTATTGGAATCGACTTAGGTACTACTAACAGCTGTGTTGCTGTATTTGAAGGTAACGAACCAGTTGTAATTGCTAACAGCGAAGGTAAGAGAACAACTCCTTCTGTTGTTGGTTTCTTAAAGGATGGTGAGCGTAAAAGTGGGTGATCCTGCAAAAACGACAGGCTATTACAAACCCGAAGAACACCGTCTATTCAATCAAACGTTTCATGGGAGAGACCTATGAACAAAAGCCGTAAAGAGGCAGAAGCAATGCCTTACACAGTGGTTAACGACAATGGATATCCACGCGTAGAAATAGAAGGTCGCAAATATACTCCACAGGAAATATCTGCTATGATTCTTCAAAAGATGAAGAAAACTGCAGAAGATTACCTTGGACAAGAGGTTTCAGAAGCAGTCATAACTGTACCTGCTTACTTCTCAGATTCACAGCGTCAGGCAACTAAAGAGGCTGGAGAGATTGCAGGCTTAAAGGTTCAACGTATCGTTAATGAGCCTACCGCTGCAGCGTTAGCTTATGGAGTTGACAAGGCAAATAAAGACATGAAGATTGCCGTTTTTCGACCTTGGTGGTGGTACATTTGATATCTCTATCCTTGAGTTTGGTGGTGGAGTGTTTGAAGTTTTGTCTACAAATGGTGACACACACCTTGGTGGTGACGACTTCGACCAAGTTATTATCAAATGGCTTGCAGATGATTTCAAAGCAGAAGAAGGCATCGACTTGACGAAAGATCCAATGGCAATGCAGCGCTTGAAAGAGGCAGCTGAGAAAGCAAAGATTGAGCTTTCAAGTTCTACTTCAACAGAAATCAACTTGCCATACATCTCAGCTGAGGGTGGTGTTCCAAAGCATTTGGTAAAGACTTTGACCCGTGCTCAGTTTGAAAAATTAGCTCATGACCTCATTCAAGCATGTTTAGTTCCATGCCAGAATGCTGTTCGTGACGCAAACTTACAAACCTCAGATATTGACGAAGTGATTCTCGTTGGTGGCTCAAGCCGTATTCCTGCAGTGCAGACTTTGGTTAAAAACTACTTTGGAAAAGAGCCTTCTAAGGGTGTAAATCCTGATGAAGTAGTAGCTGTTGGCGCTGCAATCCAGGGTGCAATCCTTAATAAGGAGAGCGGTGTTGGAAACATTGTATTGCTCGATGTAACTCCATTGACCTTGGGTATTGAGACAATGGGTGGCGTAATGACCAAGTTGATTGAGGCAAATACAACTATCCCTTGCAAGAAGAGTGAAACATTCTCTACTGCAGCAGATAATCAAACTGCCGTTACAATCCATGTATTGCAAGGCGAACGCCCCTATGGCTTCACAGAACAAGAGCATCGGCCAGTTCAACCTTGAGGGTATAGCACCAGCACGTCGTGGCGTTCCTCAGATTGAAGTTACCTTTCGATATCGACGCTAACGGTATTCTAAACGTAAGCGCAAAAGATAAGGCTACGGGCAAGGAACAAAAGATTAGAATCGAAGCTTCAAGTGGTCTTAGCCAAGAGGAAATCGACAAAATGAAGGCTGAAGCAGAACAGAATGCAGCAGCAGACAAGGCAGAACGTGAGAAGATTGACAAGCTGAATCAAGCTGACTCAATGATTTTTCACCACCGAAAACTTCTTGAAAGACAATGCAGACAAGATTCCTGCAGACAAGAAAGCGCCTATCGAGACTGCTCTCCAGCAACTGAAAGATGCACATAAGGCAGGCGATGTTGCAGCCATCGACAATGCAA
>BNJV01000836.1_pt1 | contig 113432 bp, 161 predicted proteins | sample 8540591 | NCBI WGS metagenome assembly BNJV01 (sample SAMD00202457, study PRJDB9452) | human saliva metagenome | host: Homo sapiens
TGCAGAAACCTGTTTATTGTATTTATGTTGCTATTGGGCAGAAGGCGTCAACTGTTGCTACACTTGTACAGACGCTAAAGGATCATGGTGCTTTACCTTATACAATTATTGTTAGTGCAACGGCGGCTGATCCTGCAGCCATGCAGTATTATGCTCCTTTTGCCGGTGCTGCTATTGGCGAATATTTCCGTGATCGTGGACTTAGTGCGCTCGTTGTATATGATGATTTGTCAAAAAGCAGGCTGTTGCATATCGTGAGGTTTCTTTGATTCTTCGTCGTCCTTCAGGGTCGTGAAGCCTATCCAGGTGATGTGTTCTATCTTCACTCTCGTTTATTGGAACGTGCTGCGCGCATTAACAATCAGCAAGAGATAGCAGAACAAATGAATGATCTTCCTGAGAGCATGAAAGGACATGTTCGTGGTGGCGGCTCATTGACGGCATTACCAATTGTTGAGACTCAGGCCGGAGACGTATCTGCTTATATTCCTACAAACGTTATTTCTATCACAGACGGACAGATATATTTGGAGACAAACTTATTTAATCAAGGATTCCGTCCGGCCATTAACGTGGGTATTTCTGTGTCTCGTGTGGGTGGTTCCGCACAGATAAAGAGTATGAAAAAGGTTGCAGGTACATTAAAACTTGATATGGCTCAATATCGTGAATTGGAAGCTTTCTCAAAGTTCTCCAGCGATATGGATGCCGTAACAGCTATGACTCTGGATCGCGGCCGCAAGAATAATCAGTTGCTTATTCAACCACAATACAGTCCAATGCCTGTTGGAGAGCAGATTGCAATCCTTTATTGTGGAGTACATGGATTATTGCACGATGTTCCGGTTGAGCAGGTTCGTGATTGTCAAGACCAGTTCTTGGATGCAATGCGTTCTTCACACAGTGATGTCATCAGTAGCTTAGCAGATGGCCAATTGACAGATGAGGATATAAAAGCGATTGAAGAAACTATGGCAAGTATAGCTGGCCAATACAAAAAGTAATCATTAAACACGCATTGAGATGCCTTCATTAAAGGAAATAAAGACACGCATAGCTTCTGTCAGTAACACGCGTAAGATTACAAGTGCCATGAAGATGGTGGCATCAAGTAAACTTCATCATGCGCAAACTGCCATTCAGAATATGTTGCCTTATGAGACTTTATTAGAGCATGTTATGAAGTCTTTTCTCGTTACAATTCCTGAAGTTCAGAATGAATTTGAGGCAATACGTGATGTGAAAAGGGTAGCACTTGTAGTTTTTACCAGTAATAGCTCATTGTGTGGTGGCTTCAATAACAATATTCTTAAGATGTTTCAACAGGCTGTTGATAATTATAAGGCCCAGGGGATTGACGATATTCTTGTCTATCCAATCGGTCGAAAGATTGAAGACTATTGTGTGAAACGAGGAATAAAGATTGCTGGGAGTTTTCTTGAATTGGCTGAAAAGCCAAAAGCCTCTGATTGTGCAGACATTTCAAAAGAGCTTCAATCGAAGTTTCTTGCGCACGAAATTGACAAAGTAGAGTTGATTTACCATCATTTCAAATCTGCAGGAAGTCAGATTCTAACGCGTAAGATGTTCCTGCCGATAGACTTGTCTACGGAAAAGATTGGCCTCGAAAATGATCGCGATTTGTCAAGCAATGTTGCTACGGCAAAGGCACAAGAATATCTCAGAAAGCGTAAAGAAGCTAAGGAAGCCAAGGAAAAGGCCGAATCAAAAGCACTGAATGATAATTTCATTGTAGAGCCGAGTCTTGACGCTGTGCTTGAAACGTTGATTCCAAAAAGAACTCAATCTTCAAGTGTTTACAGCTTTGCTCGATAGTAATGCCAGTGAGCATGCTGCACGAATGGTTGCGATGCAGACGGCTACAGATAATGCAAATGAACTACTTCGTATGCTCAGTTTGCAATATAACAAGAGTCGTCAGCAGGCCATCACAAACGAATTGCTTGATATTGTTGGAGGAACTGTCAACAATTGATAGTTCTCTCTTCAATTTAATCATAATAAAAAGGATATTGTATCAAGACAATATCCTTTTTGTTTTATATTCATACAATCTTTTTAACTTGTTAGAATATTCCTTTCAGTGCGATTCACATTGTCTGACGATATTGCTACAAACAGGCATTAAATGCATATAAAACCATGGGTTTCTGAATTTTATTTCTTTAATTTTTGGTCAATTCGAAATAACATTCTACCTTTGCGCCAGTTTCTAAACAGATAAGAAGTTGAGATTAACAGAGAATCATATCTATTTTTGCAGTCAATCTAATGCTCGTTTGGAGCGTGGATTTATGAGCTCAAAAAGAGTAGCTTTTTGCAAAGTCATCAAATTATTTTGGTAGTTCCAAATAATTTGCTACTCTCTCTCTCTCTCTCTCTCATAGGCGCCACGCCAATAACTACACTTTTAAAATTTTTTTCTCCCTACGCGCGCGCGAAGCGTGCGCGTATCTCCCATAAACAAAGGGCTTTTCAAAGTTCCCTTTGTTCGATAACTCATGCCTTTTTTGTGAACCAACAAAAGACAAAAATAAGACAAAAAAATTAAAAAGCAAAGATTTATTATTATCATGTAAAATTATGAAGAAAAACAATTAAAAACTTATTGCCCTCCAAAAATCTACATTGATACATGTAGAAACTCCATCGCTGATGGAGACTTTCATTCAGGGCAGCACAATCCTGGGCATCATGCCACAGGGCCAAGCGCTGCTAAGCGAGTCTTCTTTGGAGAATGGTCTGATGATGAGGGTGTTTCAACTTGGGAGACTAATCAAGAAGGTAAAAACAAAAACAAAACAACGAAATGAAAAAGATTTGTTCAAAGTCGCCTATTCTCACTTGCTGGCCTTTTTCGGCTTTTATACTAACATTAGCATCTTGCGCCAATGAAGAAGTTGTGCAGAAGGTGACAAACACAGATAACGATAAGAACTTAACCTCTTTCATGGCGGGTAATCCTGAAACTCGTACTTCATTGGATTACAATTCCGGCGCATTCTATTGGGAAGCTGGTGACTATATCTACGTGAAAGATGATAACAATGTATGGCAGAAGAGTAGCAATGCGCCAACAGAAAAACTGCCTTTTTCAGATTTAGGGTTCCCGGCCAATTTACCAATAGTACTACTTATAAAGTATATTATCCTGGTAAAAATGGCAATGAAAATCAAGTAACTATTCCTGCCGCACAGACACAAACAGAACCCTAACACAACTATCCACTTTGGTGAATCGGGTGATTGTGGTACAGCAACGGCTAATAAGGTTACAGGAAAACCACACTTTACTTTTGCGCTTGACCACCAGCTGCTTATCTTGTTTTTCCAACCTTACACAAATAATACAATCTTACAGAACTGCTACTTGACTAAAATTGAAGTAAGTTCTGATGACGATATTGTTGCTACCTATACGCTTGACCCTGTTAATGGTCTATCAGGCACTGGGAACAGGTAAACAAATTATCTTAACAACGAAAGGTAGTGGAACATATACCAACGGATTTCCACTAAACACAAATTCAGCCAACGTAACAACCAATGGTGTATATGGTTATTAAACCCAGGTACACACACGTTTAAGGTACGTTACTGGGTAAAAAGATATCGTATCGAATGTTGAAGGGACTATTACCAAGGCTGTGCCTTCATTTAATTATATTGCAAATACATATTATGATATGAAAGCTAATCTTGATGTTCGTGTTTATAGTGGACATGACTACTACGCGTGGGATGCACAACAGAACTATTGGTATCAGCATGAATGGGATAGCGCAGCTCCTGGCAGCCTTCGATTAATGGACAATGGATGGCGCCCGATAAATCTCCACAAAGTAAAACTGCTGATCCAGAACGCTGGTTTAATGATTATGAAGCTGGCATAGGTAATCGATACGATGCCCAAACACCATATTTTAGAACACTTCCCAATATCAATGAAGCTGCATGGTATATCGAAAAAGGTGAATCGCGGTGGGATAATGATGAACTTTGGGTAACTATGGGACATCTTTATAAAGGTGGTGCATGGATTAAGAAGAAGAGTAAGATTACTTCGGATTTAACAATATGACAGCTCCAAATGGAGTTGATTATCGCACCGATAATTTGGCAGTTTTCAATCATAATCATAGTACTGTTCTCCCTACAGCAAGTGAAATTAATGATTATTTTTATCTTCCTACAACAGGAACTACAGGGAGGAGTACATGGAATTCTCTTGGACAATATGGTACTTATTGGACATCCAGTGCTATCCCTGACATAATGGCTGGCTATTTTGGTGCCTATAGCATAAACATTAATAGTACTCCAATTTTCAACGAGTAACAATGCGGGCCGTCTTAATGGGTTTAGGGCTGTTCCTTTTGAGTAATTATTTTCCATGTTGAAATTATAGTATAAAAGTATTCCGAAGCTCCCATAAATCACTTTTTGTGTTTGAAGTATTTGGGAGTTCTTATAAATATCATTACAGGAAAGTTTAAGCCTTCCGCCGCTTTGCGAAAGTCATTTTCGAATGGTTTGACATTTCCGCGCATGGCGAAAGTCATTTCCTGAAAGGTTTGACCTTTGCCGATATGTAGAAACCACAAGGAATCTTCAGTCGGCAGAGGATAGAAAATAAAGGCTTCACGAAGCCGAATCGCTCTTTGACATACTGACACACGACGGAAACGAAAATCCAATCGCATGGATTTGGAGGTATCACTGGAAAATGTTATCTTTGCCGACATGAAAAGGCATTTATACATCATCAGTGGTTGCCAATGGGGCTAGCAAGACGACAGCTTCCTATACGGTGTTGCCTGAAATCCTTAAAGTGGAGGAGTTTGTGAATGCGGACGAAATAGCGCGTGGCCTTTCACCTTTCAATCCCGATAGTATGGCCATAGAAGCAGGTCGACTGATGTTGAAGCGCATAGATGAATTGTTACTTGTTGGCAGAATTTTGCAATTGAAACTACACTTGCTACCCGCTCATATGCTAAATTAGTGGAACGTGCACACGAACAAGGCTATGTTGTTCATTTAGTTTATTTTTGGCTCAGCAGTCCGCAACTTGCCAAAGAGCGTGTTGCCAAGCCGCGTAAAGCCAAGGAGGCATAACATACCGCCTGACGCTCATCCAGCGTCGCTACGACTTGGGCATTCGCAATCTACTTGAAATCTTTATCCCAATTGTAGATGGATGGTTGATAGTCGACAACAGCGAATTCAACACAGGCCATTGTAGCAGAAGGAGGGATGAATGTACAGACGATTGTATATAACGAAATATTATTTTCAAAAAAATAAATGGTTAGTGGAAAAATAAAAACGATACAGCGAATTTTGCAGAGCAAAGTAATGCAGGGGGTGAAAATCGCACATCAGAAAATGATTCGCGAAAAGGCTCTCAAAGGCGAAAATATAGTGATAGCCGATGCAGACGGACAGATTATGACGATTTCTGCAAAGGATTTAGCCCAGCACGATTAAAAGTGAGTTTTTGCTCAATAGTTTTTCGTCCACGTTGCAAACAAGATGGCTGTGGGACGATTGTTTTAATGCCCCTTCTGAAAATATCGTTATCCGTCGTGTTGAAGTATTAAAACCTTTGGTTTGACGTTTCCGCGCTTGGCGAAAGTCGTTTCCCGAAGGGTTTGGCATTTCCGCGCACGGCGAAAGTCATTTCCCGAAGGGTTTGGCATTTCCGCGCTCGGCGAAAGTCGTTTCCCGAAGGGTTTGGCATTTCCGCGCTTGGCGAAAGTTGTTTCGAAAGGTTTGAGGGCTTTCGCCACGTGGCGAAAGTATTTCCCAAAGGGTTTTGAAGTGCGAGCGAATCGATTATTTATAAAGAGATAAAAATAGATAACGTCGGAATAACCTGACACATGTTTAACTAAAAACAATAAAATGCCAGAAGAAACACTTCAAAGCATGATTTCACCAAGGTGGTGGAAATTGCACCAAATTCAGTTGTCGCATCTTAACAATGGTGCACACTTTCAGTTCATGAAAACGGAGTGACCGCTTGGCCACCGACACGAAGATTAAGGAGAATGCCGTTGGGCAGGCTGCAATTAAGGCACTGACGGATGCCTTGGCCGCGGAAGACAAGTATTTAGTGTTGTCGCAAAAGAGTCTTTTGACTGACGACATTATCAAAGCCGACAGGGAGCGCGACACCCTTTTTGCAGGCTATCGAACGGCAGTGAAAGGCTTTTTGAATATGCCTGTGGCCGATTTAGCCAAACACGCTCAGCAGTTGTGGCAGCATCTCGTAGACTATGCCATTGACCCCAAGATGCAGTTGGAACGCGAAACGGGACTTATCACCAACCTTTGCACCGACCTCGCGGGAGAATATGCCACGCAGGTGCAAGCCTTGGGACTGAAACCCTATGTCGATGCGCTGAAAAACGGCCAATGAGCGCGTGGAAACGTTGCTTGTGCAGCGCACGGCCGACAATTCGACGAGGTTATCGGTGCGTTGGCAGCTGCTCGGAGAACTTCCGGACGACGCCATCCGCAATCTGATAAAGGTGGTCAACGCCTTGGCCATCCTCGGTAAGCCGGGCCGATTATGCGGCCTTCATCGACTTTATGAATACCCTCATCAAACGCTATAAAGAGCAGGCGATGACCACAACTTCGGCAAAGGCGACAGCCGAAAAGCATAAGGCCGAATATGAAACGCGTGTAAAACCCCAACTTGCATCGTTTGAGGAGCAACAAGGATTTGAAAATGATTCGCTTTCGTTTACGGGGAAGACAAAGGGCACGGCTGCCAAGCGCCTGTTCGAGCTATCGGTGAAAGGCCAGAAGACGGCCAATGGCAGAAAGTCAAAACTATTTGGGTGGGCGTGAATAAGGATGGCACGCTGTTTCCTCGTAGAGGAAGAAACCAGAAAGCAATGAAAGGCGAATGAGAAGCCGAAAACGGGCGGCGGAACAACCGAACAGCCCAACTTTGGAATTAAACATAAAAACCAACCATAAAATTGTCGAGCTTAGGGAAATGCGTAAAAGGCGCATTCATAAATTAACTCTTATTGCGACGAAAAACCTGCGCAGCGGCGTAGTTATACAATAGGTATCGTCATAAATACTCCTAAGTCTAAAGTGGTGGTGCAGCGCTGTTGCGATAACAGCACTGCACCCTTTTTGTGCGTTTACATTAAATCAGAGATGTTATAGACGTTATTCTGAGCTATGTTTTTGATGTATTCAGGTTTTGAATATTAGAAACTAAAAAAAGCTGAATCTCAAAACAGAGATTCAGCTTAAATGATTGTATATAGAAAAGAAACTTATTCTTCTATAGCAGCTTGTGCCGCAGCCAATCGTGCGATAGGAACACGGAATGGAGAGCAACTTACATAGTTCAGACCTCACGCGGTGGCAGAACTTAACAGAAGATGGCTCACCACCATGCTCTCCGCATATACCACATTTTTAGGTTTGGACGGGTTGAGCGACCTTTCTTCACGCCCATTTCAACGAGCTGACCAACACCAGCTTGATCTAAAAACCTGGAATGGGTCGACTTTCAGAATCTTCTTTTCCAAGTAAACAGGCAAGAAGCTTGCAATGTCATCGCGGCTGAAACCGAAGGTCATTTGTGTGAGGTCATTGGTTCCAAAGCTGAAATATTCGGCTCTTTCTGCAATCTTCTCGGCAGTTAAGGCCGCACGTGGAATTTCAATCATTGTACCAATCTTGAATGGAATCTCAACACCTTCCTTTTCGAATAGCTGGTTGGCAGTAGCGCGGATGACCGCCTCTTGCACATCAAACTCGTTTGCACTACCAATAAGTGGTACCATAATCTCAGGTTTTGGGGTCGTAACCAGCCTTTTTTTCAAGTCTATGGCTGCACCCAAAATGGCACGTGTTTGCATTGCAGTTATTTCGGGATATGTATTTCCCAATCGGCAACCGCGGTGACCTAACATTGGATTATGCTCGCTCAAAGAGTTTACACGATGCTGAATTTCTTCAACCGATATACCCCATTTCTTCAGCCATAACCTTTTTGTCCAGCGAGGTCATGAGGAACAAATTCATGCAAAGGTGGATCAAGTAAACGAACATTTACAGGATAACCATCCATAGCTTTGAGTATTCCGTAGAAGTCTTGTTTCTGATAGGGTAGGAGTTTCTCCAAAGCCTTTTCACGACCTTCTTTCGTATCTGCGAGAATCATCTCACGCATTGCCTTAATCTTTTCGTTCTCAAAGAACATGTGTTCAGTACGGCAAAGTCCGATACCTACAGCGCCAAAGTTACGTGCAATCTCAGCATCATGTGGAGTGTCTGCATTTGTGCGAACGACAAGTTTTGTGTATTTCTGGCAAAGCTCCATCAACTTAGCAAAGTCACCAGTAACTTCTGCAGGTTTGGTTTTTACTTCACCTAAATACACTTCGCCTGTAGAACCATTGATAGAAATATAATCACCCTCATGAATGGTGGTTCCGTCAATCTCTACTGTGCGTGCTTTGTAGTCAACATTGATTGCTCCAGCACCGCTGACACAACATTTTTCCCATGCCTCGAGCGACTACGGCTGCATGGCTTGTCATACCTCCTCTTGCAGTCAAAATACCTTCTGCGGCACTCATTCCGGCAAGATCCTCAGGGACTGGTTTCTATGCGTACCATGATAACTTGGTGGCCATCGTCGTGCCAATGTTCAGCATCGTCGGCAAAAAAGACCACTTGGCCACAAGCTGCACCTGGACTTGCAGGAAGACCACGAGTCAGTACTTTTGCGGTCATTTGCGCTTCTTTGTCAAATACAGGGTGTAGAAGTTCGTCTAATTTATTGGGTTCACATCTCAAAAGAGCCGTCTTTTTCGTCAATTTCTCCTTCACGCAAGAGGTCCATAGCAATCTTAACCATTGCTGTACCTGTACGTTTTTCCGTTTCGTGTTTGCAAGAACCATAGGTGCCCTTCCTGAACCGTAAACTCCATGTCTTGCATGTCGTGATAGTGTGCTTCAAGCTTCTGTTGGATGTCATTCAATTGCTTGTAAATCTCAGGCATGGCTTCTTCCATAGACGGATACTTGAAGCACGTATTTCTTCATCAATACATTGCTGCTCAGCCCAACGTAGTGAGCCTTCTTTTGTAATTTGTTGTGGGGTGCGAATACCAGCAACGACATCTTCTCCCTGTGCGTTTACAAGATATTCACCATTGAATCGGTTTTCGCCAGTAGCTGCATCGCGACTGAAAGCATACACCCGTTGCAGAGGTATTACCCATGTTTCCGAATACCATAGCCATCACACTGACAGCTGTTCCCCATTCAGCAGGGATACCTTCCATCTTGCGATAGAGGATAGCACGCTCATTCATCCATGAATCAAAGACTGCACAGATAGCTCCCCACAATTGTTCCATCGGGTCAACTGGGAAATCTCGTCCGGTCTGTTCTTTGATTGCTTGTTTTAAATAAGGTAACTAACTGCTTGAGTTCATCAACATTCATTTCATTGTCGAGAGCGATACCACGCTGCTTTTTTTCACTGCAATGATAATTTCTTCGAATGGATCGATGTCTTCTTTGTTAACAGGTTTCATACCCAATACAACGTCACCATACATCTGAACGAAGCGACGATAGCTGTCGTATGCAAAGCGTTCATTTCCTGTTTTACGTGCTAAACCTTCTACAACCTCGTCATTCAAACCAAGATTCAAGATAGTATCCATCATTCCTGGCATGCTGGCACGTGCGCCCGAACGCACACTTACAAGTAATGGGTTTTCAACATCGCCGAACTTTGAATGCATCAAATTCTCAATGTGTTTTACTGAAGCTTCTACTTCACCTTTCAAAAAGCTCAACAACCTTTTTCCTTTCCTTTCTCAAAATACTCATTACAAACGTCCGTTGTGATAGTAAAACCTGGAGGAACTGGCACTCCAATCAAGTTCATTTCAGCAAGGTTCGCTCCCTTACCACCAAGCAGATTTCTCATATCTGCCTTACCTTCAGCCTTACCATTACCGAAAGTATATACTCTTTTTCTCACTCATAGTTGATTAGGTATAAATGCTTTTTTATTAAAAATTGTTATTATTATAGTTGCAAAAATAACGTTATTCTCTTAAATAGCCAAACATTTAACTGCTTTTTTTGCTAACTTCACCTTACATTTCTACTATCATTTTGTTTCATACTTTATGGCGCTCTTCAAATTTGAAGCAATGACTAAAAACATGATAAGAATATTCCTTTCGTAAATGATTACGTTTATAATTATTGTTAATTAAAGATTATCTTTATCCATATTTTTTTATAACTTTGTAACTCAATAAACAGCATTTCATGTAACGCTTGTTAAAAAAGATAATGATGAGATCTCTGTATAAGATATATTTTTTGACCTTGTTTGCTATGGTTTCTCCTTGTGTTTCAGGCGCCATTGTAAACACAAATTTGAATGAAATCCCCAAATCTAAATGAGGCAGAGATTTCATTCAGTCAGAATATACTGCGTATTACAGGAGGTGTTGGGACAGGTTGTTTATATTTATAATGTAACAGGAGTTTGCGTTATGTCGATGCGAGTAGATAGCAATGACAAGCGTTTTGATTTGAATCTTCATAGAGGGTGTTACATTGTTAAGGTCGGGAAAACGGTCAGAAAGATTTCTGTATATTGATATGTAACATTTAATCAAATAAGTAAAAATCTTCAATGTATCGAATTCTTTTCAAGTATATTTTTTTCATACTTTTTGTTTTTGCATGGCGTGCAGCAATAAATATGAAAATCCCAATAAAAACATAGAATTATCAGATTTTTGAGCCTTTAGACTCATCGGCATTTACGCTGAAGGCCAAGCGCATTCAGCATTTTTTAAGGCAAAGCAGCCTTTGCCGATGCCGACTCAACAGCCACTGATATGCGTGTGAAATCATACTATTTAAATGGTGGAACATGTATATGGATTAATCGACAAGGTGTAAATGACCAGGCAGATACCTTGCTTTCCTATCTGAAGACAGTCGACCAATTGGGCTTTAGCAAGAAAAAGTTTCGCGTTTATGAGATAGAAGAGGGGCTGAAAAGATTTCGAACGTTAGACTTTGACAAACAAAGCAATTCTATTAATAAGGTTGCTGCCCAGCTTGAATACAACTTAACAAAGGCTTATTTACGCTATACAGCAGGACAAAAGTTTGGATTTGTCAATCCCTATCGCCTGTTTAATCGCATGGATGCGAGGGATAGTGACTCTATAAGTGTTAGTTATGCAACTCTATTTGATGTTCCTATGCAGCGTGTGGGGAAAGACTTTTATAGATTAGCATTGGATAAAATAGAGCATGACAGCGTGGGAATATTCCTTCATGAGATACAACCTAAGAGCGAGTTATATTCACAACTCCAAAGTTTATTAGCAATAACACGGGATAAAGACGAAAGAAGAGCCATCTTGTGCAATATGGATCGCTGCCGCTGGCGTTATAAAGATACGCCTGATTTGCATGAGAAATATGTTTTGGTAAATATCCCTTCGTTTCATTTACGCATGGTTAATCGTGATGATGTGAGAGAAATGAAGATAGGATGTGGTTCAAAAGATACTAAGACCCCATTGTTGACGAGCCGTATTATACGTATGGATGTCAATCCACAATGGATAGTTCCGCGTAGTATTATAAAGAAAAAGTATAGTTAATCATTGTGGTGATAGGCACTATTTTTGATAGCCATCATTTCTTTGTTAGACACAGAAAAAAACGGGTAAAAAGATACCTTTTGACCAGATTACAAGGGAGATGTTGCTCAGCAAAGACTATTTAGTCATTCAAACAGGTGGTTTGGGCAATTCACTCGGTAGAATCATTTTTCGTTTTCCTAATGGCTTCAGTGTGTTCCTGCATGACACAAATCAGCAGAATATTTTTTCTCAAACTGATCGTGATGTTAGTCATGGTTGTGTACGCGTAGAACGACCTTTTGACTTAGCGGTATTCTTGTTGAAAGATAAAGAGGCTTCAATCATTCGGAAACTTCATTATTCGATGACTGCAAAAATAGGTGAAGAGGGGGTAAACTCTTCTGAAGAGGAACATAAAAATATGGAGAAAACAAGGCCTGATACTCTAAAAAAGTCACTTATTCTCAGGTCTTTGAGCGTAGAACCTCAGGTTCCTATCTACCTCACCTATTTCACAATATATCCTGATGGCAAAGGAAAACTTCAGCATTTCGCGGATGTTTATGGATTTGATAAAGTCATCTTTAAATCTCTTAGGAACTATGGTGCAGAATGATGTTATTCATATGCGATTGGTTTATGTGAGTGTTTGGAAAACCATTTGCGTCATTTAACCTCGTAATTAGATATGTTTTACAGGATAAAATGACGCTCTTTATGATATAATTCAATACAGAACCCAAATTGCTTGAATGGCATTAGAATAGCGAAAGAATGGGAAAGAAAATATAGATGTATGCAAAGATATTTCATTTATTTTTGTTATGATGGTACAGCATACCATGGTTGGCAGATTCAACCCAATGGCATGTCGGTGCAAGAAACTCTCCAAAATGCTTTGTCGACAATCCTTCGGCAGCGTGTAGAGATAGTTGGTGCAGGACGAACTGATACAGGTGTGCATGCACGTATGATGGTTGCACATTTAGATTTGGCTGAAGAAATTGAATGTGAGCAGTTGACCTATAAGCTCAATAGACTCCTGCCACGTGATATTTCCGTTTTTAACATCCAACCTGTTGATAGTAATATGCACGCACGTTTCTCTGCAAAATGGCGTACTTATCGTTATTTCATCCACACACGAAAGGACCCTTTTCTTCGAAATTACTCGTATGAAAGTCCTTATCCGCTTGATTTTGAACTGATGGAGCAAGGAGCTGAGCTATTGAAACAACACCAAGACTTTGCTGCTTTTTGTAAATCGGGGGCAGATAATACAACAACACTCTGTACAATTAAAGAGAGTAAATGGGTTAAGACATCTCCTTATTCATGGTATTTTTGAGATTACTGCCAATCGCTTTTTAAGGAATATGGTGCGTGCAAACCGTTGGAACACTAATTTTGTTAGGAAGACATCGCATTACAATTAAAGACTTGGAACGAATATTAGAAGAAGGAAACCGGAGTCAAGCAGGTGAGAGTATGCCTGGACATGCTTTTGTTTTTTTAGAAAATGTAGAATATTAATAGATGATGTGGTTAATTTTAGCTTTTTCTCTCAGCAGGCCTGTTGGGATTTTTATGATTCGTTCAAAAAGAAAGCGTTAAACGACAATGCAGTGCTTCCGATTCTATTCTTGAATACAGTCTTTTTCGTCACTAATCTTCTTGCCTTTTATCGTATTGTCATCAACCACTCATATCTTTGATGGCAGTATTTTCTATGTTTCACAAGGAGGTTGGGAGGTTCATCGCTATATCATTCTAAAAAGTTTGATTGTTTTGTCGAGTTGGATATTCGGCTATTTTTGCAATGAAACATCTCCCACTTACTATTGTTGGACCAATCAACGCTACACGCCCTGTAATGGTACTTGTTGGTGCTATGCTTGTATTTGGTGAGCGTTTAAATGGTTGGCAGTGGGCCGGTGTAACACTTGCAGCCATATCTTTCTTGATGTTGAGTAAGAGTGGACGTCGTGAAGGGATTGATTTCAAGCACAATAAATGGATTTTCTTTCTTGTGATAGCAGCATTATTAGGGGCTGTTAGTGGACTATACGACAAATATCTGATGGCAAATGCTACTGATGGTGGTGTTGGAATAGACCGTATGATAGTGCAAAGTTGGTATAACATTTACCAGATGTTATTAATGGGAATCATGATGATTGTATTGTGGTGGCCAACGCGTTATCGTACAACTCCATTTCATTGGGACTGGTCTGTGGTGTTTATCTCAGTGTTCTTATGTGCTGCCGACTTTGTTTATTTCTATGCTTTAAGCTTACCAGGGGCTATGATTTCAATTGTAAGTATGGTTAGACGAGGAAGCGTTTTGGTTAGTTTTCTTTCGGGAGCAATATTCTTTCATGAGAAGAATCTTAAGGCAAAAGCTTTTGATTTGGCATTAGTGCTGCTGGGAATGATATTTTTATATATAGGATCGAGAGGATAAAGTAGGGAAGAACTATACTTCTGAATTTATTTGTCAGATAATCTTTGCAAATCGATATAAATCTTGTATCTTTGTAGACATGATTGAAAGTAAAAACAATACGATATGGCACACAACATCTTCAAAGGCTTAGGAATAGCTTTGATAACCCCCTTTACGTTAGAAGGTAAAGTGGATTATAAATCACTTAGACGGCTATTGGACTATCAATTGGCTAATGGCGCTGACTTCTTATGTATCTTGGCGACCACAGGAGAAGCTCCTTGCTTGACAAAAGAAGAGAAAGAAGAACTCACTTCGTTTATAAAAGGTGTTGTTGGAGGCAGGATTCCTATACTGAAATATTGTGGAGGAAACAATACTGCAGCTGTTGTCGATGAAATAAAAACAACAGATTGGACGGGAATAGATGGTATTTTGAGTATATGTCCTTATTATAATAAACCTTCGCAAGATGGACTTTACCAGCATTTTAAGGCCATAGCAGAAGTTAGTCCGTTACCAATTGTATTATATAATGTACCAGGACGTACAGGAATCAATATGAAAAGCAGAAACCACAGTCAAGCTTGCTAAGGACTTTTCTAATATAGTTGCTATTAAAGAAGCCAGTGGAAGCCTTGAACAAGTGGATGAGATAATAAAGAATAAGCCAGATAATTTCGATGTCATTAGTGGCGATGATGCACTCACTTTCTCTATGATTGCAAGTGGGCAGCAGGAGTTATCTCGGTGATTGGTAATGCGCTACCTAAAGGAATTTAGCAGAATGATTCGATTAGAGTTTAATGGTGAGTATGAACCTGCACGCAAAATTCATCACATGTTCACAGAACTTTACTCTTTACTCTTTGTAGATGGGAATCCTGCGGGCTGCAAAGCATTACTAAACGATATGGGAATGATTGAGAACGTACTTCGACTTCCGCTCGTTCCTACAACCATAACAACAAAACAAAAAGATGGCTGATATCTTGAAAAGAATTAAGAATATAATACATTCTTTAATTTCAAATGCAAACGATTTAATTTCTCTTTAAAAAAACGCTAAATATGCACTTTATCAAAAGAGAATGATGGTATTTCTTTTGGAAGAACACAAAAAAATGCCTATCTTTGCAACATGTTTTTCATGGTATTAGATTATTAAGGTTAAAGAAGAAATTGGTTGTCGTGAGGCAATCAATTTTTTTCGTTTATAACAAAGTCATTCATTTATTTTGTAAAACACATCTTTTGCGTTATCTTTGCATACAGAAAGCAGTGTTCCGGCTCTGTTGCTGGCGTTTGTTTTGACGCGAGAGGAAAGTCCGGGCAGCATAGGACACTCCACTTCCGAAAATAGAAGCTATTGGTGACAGTAGGTGTTGGCAGAAGAAAATAACCGCCTTGTAAAACGAAACTGAAAGGAATAGCCTTTCAAGTCCATTCAAGGTAAGGGTGAGAAGGTAGTGTAAGAGACTACCAGCTGACAGGCGATTGTCAGGCTGTGCTATCTGGAGGCTGCAAGTTCATGTATACCGTAGACTGAAAGTTGTCCGCTTAAAGATTATAAATCGCTACGGAGGGTAGAATGCTTAAGCTGTGGGGTGACTCACAGATTAGATAAATAACAGGGCGCCATCGCTTTGATGGAGACAGAACCCGGCTTATAGGAACACTGCTTTCTATTTTTCTTTATTCTTTAATAAAAATTTATTTCGAGACATGAACTTTACCTTAAATGAAACAGAATACAAAGTAGATGATTTGCAACAAGCTGTTTGATGGATGATTAATACATATGGAGAATCTGATGATTTTCCACAGATGAAAGACTATGGTGTAACCAAAGAATCGTTTGCAATCATATTTATTTGATAAGCAAATGATTCTTGATAGCATGGGAAGTGAACGCTTCCAAATGACTTTATGCGGCATCTTTTATCGTTATTCCAATCTTTATTGCATCACTTTTTTCCCAGATAAAGATTTACCATTTGGAAGATATACGGCTATTGTTTGTGGAGTAGGGGTGCATTTCTCTTTGGAGTTGTCAAGTTGTTTATGAATTATATCATCAAGAAAAGGCTTCAAAAATTATTTGATAGCAATCATGAGACTTACATAGAACAAGTGCTTTCATATAAAAGATAATAGGAAAAATAAAAAGGTTGAGTATAGAACTCAACCTAAAAAGAGGTACCCTAGCAGAGTCGAACTGCTCTACACGGTTTTTGCAGACCGTTACCTAACCGATCGGCCAAGGTACCATTTCGTTTCCGAATTGCGGTTGCAAAGGTAATATAAAAAAACAATTTGACCAAATATATTCATTGTTTTTTCTACTTTTTTTGCATTTATCATAAAATGCACAGCCTGCACATTTGTAGTCTTTACATTTAACGTTGTGATAAATAGCCTTGTAGAGATTTCTTAATACAAAGCAGACTGAAACTGCAATAACTACAAAAAAATTACAATATATTGAATGGAAATACTCATGCTGTATTTGGTAAACGGACAGAATTATATATTTTTTTGTATATAAAATCTGCCCGTATAATCAACCAGTTTTCAAATAATCAATTAATCAATTCATCTGTTTGCAAAGATATATTTCAATTATTTTTAAATTGCAATCCTCATTTTTTTATGATTTTTTTCTTGTAAGCGTCTTAAATGATAAAACTAAAACTTTATATTGATAATATAACAAATACTTGAAAAATCAGTAGTTTGCAATCAAAAACAATTCATATCAAATCATTGTATAATCTCATTCATTTTATTCCATCATTAGATTTGAGATTGTCTCCTGAAATGCCATTAAACGTTTTCTCGTAAGATTTATATTATTTCCGCATTTAATAGTGTTGGCCTCATAATATGCCTTTTTATTATATAATCATGATTATGATAAATAGATAATATCAAAGTGAAAAAAATTCGTGATTACATCCTACTTTACTGTTAGATGGAAACATCCTTGGTGCACTTCGTACTTAATGTGACATCTATTTTGTTTTCTCATGTCATTTAAAACTTCACTAAGAATCCATTTCAATGTATCATTGCGCACCGCACGTCGTTTTTCGTTTGGTGCTTCTACAGTTTTATATCGATTGTAACAAATATCAACTGTAGTTCCATATAGATGGCAACTATTAACTGTTGCATTACCATTGTGGCTACGAAGTCGCTGTACATCGTCTTTTGAACGCATTACACTGGTGATAATAATCTTATGTAATGGGATTCCTTTTTATTTGTAAAGAGTCAAAGAAATTGTGTCCAATATCCTGCAGAAGTATTGCTGCTTTGGGGAACTAAATAAGGAATACTGGACTTTAAATTGTCTATATAGTAATATGGATTTCCACCGATATAAACGAGTTCTCCCTTTCTGTTTTCAGCATCAGCTCGGTCTTTCACAGGTGTAACTCCAAGCGCTTTTGCTGACAACAGCTGAACATCATTCTGGTCAGGGAAAGCTTTTCCGAAATTGGGAACACTATAAATACGATTCTTTACGACAGAACCATCAGCCTTAAAAAAATACGGAACTAACAGGTAAAGAGGACTTTCGTTTGTGCAAAATTAATATTCTCTTGTATTGGCTTTTGATGTGTTTTTAAAGTTGGTTTTACAATCTTTTCAGCACTCGTTTGATGCGTTCCATTACCTGCTATAGACGGGAACAGACAACGGATAAAGCCCAAAAATACTACCGACAGACCAAAACCTTGTAAAAATCGATTTTTAGAAATCTTCATAACACTATCATAAACTTCTTTTACGAGATGCAAAGATAGACCAAATATTTGGTAATTTCAAAAACTCTAAATTTGCATCCATATTTAAGGAGTTTATACATTGATAGAGAAGCATATATTCTTAGAAGATATTGATCCAGTTATATTCTATGGACTCAATAATTGTCACTTGCAAATGATAAAAATCTCTTTCCTAAATTGAGAATCGTTGCGCGAGATAATGTTATCCGCATTCTTGGTGATGAGGAAGAGATGGCCAAAATAGAAGAAGATATTGCTTCTATGCAGAAACATGTGTTGAAGTATAACTCTATTTCTGATGAAGATATCCTTGATATTGTAAAGTCTGGAAAGACTAAAGGTGACAGTATCAAGGGTGTTTTTGGTTTATAGTGTATCAGGAAGGCCCATTAAAAAGTCGGTCGGAGAATCAGCAGAAACTTATCGATGCATTTAATAAAAATGACATGATTTTTGCGGTAGGTCCAGCTGGAACAGGAAAAACTTATCTAAGTATTGCACTTGCAGTAAAGGCACTAAAGGAAAAAACTGCAAAGAAAATAATACTAAGTCGCCCTGCAGTAGAGGCTGGAGAAAAGCTTGGTTTTCTGCCTGGAGACATGAAAGATAAGATAGATCCCTATCTACAACCCCTATATGATGCTCTTGAAGACATGATTCCTGCAGTGAAATTGCAAGATATGATGGAGAAACATATTATCCAGATTGCCCCACTCGCTTTCATGCGCGGACGCACATTGAGTGATGCTGTAGTTATCTTAGATGAAGCACAGAATACAACTCCTCAGCAAATTCGAATGTTTTTTTGACGCGTATGGGATGGAGTACGAAGATGATAATCACGGGAGATATGACGCAGATAGATTTGCCGAAAGCTCAAAAAAAGTGGACTAAAGGAAGCGTTAAATATACTTGGAAAGGTCGAAGGGATTAGCGTTGTGAATCTATCCCAAAAAGATATTGTTAGACATAAACTTGTTACGCGCATAGTGGATGCCTATGATTCATTTGACAAAAAAAGCAAGAGCAAGAGTCAAAAGAAAAGAGCAAAAGAGCTGCAGCGGAAAAGCAACAAACTGAAAAAGAAGAAGAATTTACAATATTTGAAAAATTCAGACAACGATTTTAATTAATATTCAAAATGAAAGCTTTAACAAAGACTGATTTCCATTTCGATGGACAAAAGAGTGTTTATCATGGTAAGGTTCGTGATGTTTATGACATCAATGATGACTTTACTTGTGATGATTGCTACCGACAGAATCTCGGCTTTTTGATGTTGTTTTACCTAAGGGAATCCCCTTTAAAGGTCAGGGTTTTTAAAACCAAATTGCGGCTAAGTTTCTTGATGCAACAAGTGATATTTGCCCTAACTGGAAACTGGCAACACCAGATCCCAATGGTTACAGTCGGACTTAAATGTGAAGGCTTTCGTGTAGAGATGATTATCCGTTCTATTCTCACGGGAAGTGCATGGCGTGCGTATAAGGAAGGATGTCGCGATCTTTGTGGAGTAAAACTGCCCTGAAGGAATGCGTGAAAACGAGAGATTCCCTGAGCCAATCGTAACTCCTACAACAAAGGCTGATGAAGGTCATGATATGAACATCTCAAGAGAAGAGATTATTGCTCAAGGTTTGGTTTCAAAAGAAGATTATGACGTTATAGAGGATTACACTAAAAAAACTCTTCAAACGTGGACAGGAAATTGCAGCCAAGCAAGGTCTGATTTTTGGTTGATACGAAATATGAATTTGGCAAGCGTGATGGAAAGATTTATTTGATAGATGAGATTCATACTCCAGATTCAAGTAGATATTTCTATGCTGATGGTTATGAGGAAAAACTTGCAGCAGGCAAGCCTCAGAAGCAGTTGTCGAAAGAGTTTGTACGCCAATGGTTGATAGAACATAACTTTATGAACGAGCCAGGGCAACAAATGCCAGAGATTTCTGACGAATATGCTGAAAGCGTTAGTGAGAGATATATCGAACTTTACGAGCATATCACAGGCGAAAAGTTTGATAAGAGCGTTGAAAGTGGTGATATAGCAGCACGTATCGAAAAGAATGTTGAAAACTATTTGAAGACGGTTAGATAATCTTCCACACGATTTTGCATGTATAAACAAGAAGAGATAAAACCATACGGGAAGACTGGTGAGAAAGGAAAATTGGTTGAAGAAATGTTCGATAACATTGCTCCGACTTATGATACTCTTAATCATCGTCTCTCATGGGATATTGATAAAGGCTGGCGAAAGAAAGCTATTCGCCAGCTTTCACCTTTTCATCCTAAAACGATTTTAGACATAGCAACAGGTACTGGAGATTTTGCCATACTATCTGCAAAGTTGTTATCTCCACAGAAGATGGTCGGAATAGACATCAGTGAGGGGATGATGAAGATTGGACAGCAAAAGGTTGAGAAGGAAGGATTACAAGAAATTATCTCTTTTAAGAAAGAAGATTGCACGCAATTATCATTTAACGACAATTCGTTTGATGCTGTCACAGCTGCTTTTTGGTATTCGAAACTTTCAAAAATCTTGACCAAGGACTCAAAAGAAATGTGTAGGGTGTTAAAGCCTGGTGGACATTTAAGTATTGTAGAATTAACTACTCCTGTGAGTTTTTCCGATGAAGCAATTATTCAAGATTTACTCACATTCAATCTTACCTATTTATGGAAAACTAATTTCAAAAAGATAACAACGCTTATAGTTATCTGACGAACACTATAGAAGCTTTCCCTCAAGGTGAAGTGATGTTGAAAATCTTAAAGAAAGCTGGCTTCAAGGATGCAAGCTTCCAAAGACTAACATTTGGAATCTGCACAATGTATTTTTGCACGAAAAATAAAAAAATAGATAAACATCTTGTTGTATGGATAAATATGGTCTTATAGGATATCCACTTGGTCACTCCTTTTCAATTGGTTACTTCAATGAGAAGTTTGAAAACGAAGGCATAGATGCTCAATATTGTAACTTTGAAATCCCTAATTTAGATTTCCTTCCAGAAATCATTGCACAAAATCCTGACTTAAAGGGACTAAATGTTACAATTCCTTATAAAGAGAAAATCATTGATTTTTTGGATGAGTTAAGTCCTGAAGCTAAAAGATATTGAGTGCCGTTAACGTGATTAAAATCACTCATAAAGGGAAAAAAATCATAATGAAAGGCTATAATAGTGATGTCTTTGGCTTTACCAAGAGCATTGAACCTCTTCTCGAAAAATGTCATAAGAAGGCACTAATCTTAGGGACAGGTGGTTCCTCTAAAGCTATTCAATATGGTTTGAACTCACTCGGTATCGAAACATTAAAAGTCAGTAGGTTTGAACGCCCAGGCACAATATGTTATCAATCGGTAACTCCGCAGGTAATTAAAGAGTATAAAGTGATAGTGAATTGTACTCCTTGTGGCATGTATCCAAAAGCAGACGAATGTCCTGCCCTACCCTACGAAGCAATGGATAGTCACACATTGCTTTACGACTTGATTTATAATCCAGACGAAACTCTATTTCATGCAAAAAGGTGCAAAAGTATGGAGCAACCGTAAAAAATGGATTGGAAATGTTACTACTTCAAGCCTTTGAAAGTTGGCATTTTTGGCATAGTAAAGACTAATATAATTAATTTCTTATGAACAATAGATACATGATGCGTGGTGTTAGCGCTGCTAAAGAAGATGTACACAACGCAATCAAAAAAATATAGATAAAGGTATATATCCACAGGCTTTCTGCAAAATTATCCCCGATATTCTCGGCAATGACCCTGAATATTGTAATATTATGCATGCTGATGGAGCTGGAACAAAGTCGTCCTTAGCCTATATGTATTGGAAAGAAACAGGCGATATCAGCGTATGGAAAGGTATTGCTCAGGATGCCATTGTCATGAATACAGACGATTTGCTGTGTGTGGGTGCAGTGGATAACATACTTGTTTCAAGTACTATTGGCAGGAAATAAAATGCTTGTTCCTGGCGAGGTTATATCAGCTATTATCAATGGAACAGACGAATTACTCGCTGAGATGCGCGACATGGGTATCGGCATTTTCCCGACTGGAGGAGAGACTGCTGATGTAGGAGATCTTGTCAGAACAATTATCGTTGACTCTACAGTTACATGCCGCATGAAGCGTAGTGACGTTATCAATAATGCCAATATCAGACCCGGAGATGTGATTGTTGGTCTTAGTTCTACAGGACAATCATCTTATGAAAAGCAATATAATGGCGGTATGGGAAGTAATGGTTTGACCAGTGCACGCCATGATGTCTTTGCCAAATATCTGGCCAATCGCTATCCTGAAAGTTATGATCATGCAGTGCCAGAAGAATTGGTTTATAGCGGAAAGTATAAGTTTGAAGATTCCGTTGAGGGCAGTCCTGTTAATGCAGGAAAGCTTGTTCTTTCTCCAACACGCACTTATGCCCCTGTAATTAAGAAAAGTACTTGATGAGTTGCGCCCTGAAATTCACGGAATGATTCATTGCACAGGGGGCGCTCAAACTAAGCTCTTGCATTTCATAGGAGATAATTGTAAAGCCGTAAAAGACAACATGTTCCCTACTCCACCACTGTTTAAGGCTATTCAAGAATGTTCAAAGACAGACTGGAAAGAGATGTATCAGGTTTTCAACATGGGACACAGAATGGAGATTTATGTGCGTCCAGAGATTGCAGACAAAGTTATTGCAATTAGTAATAGTTTTAATATTGATGCACAAATTGTAGGACATATTGAAGAAGGGAAACGTAGTCTTGTTATCCATTCTGAATATGGCACGTTTGAATATTAAGATCCTCACAACGCGATGTTGTTGGAATTAAAAATAAATTATATGGCAGAAAATAATAGTATACTTGAAAAGTTAGATGGTTTAGAAAGTCGATTTGAAGAGGTAAGCACATTGATTACTGACCCAGATGTTATTGCAGATCAGAAAAAGATATGTAAAACTTACCAAAGAGTGGAAAGACTTAGGCGACATCATGAACGCCAGAAAAAGATATATTTCTTGCTTAGATTCGATTAAAGAAGCCAAAAAAATATTAGCAAATGAAGATGATGCAGACATGAAAGAGATGGCACGTGAAGAGCTACAGGAGAACGAAAGTCTGCAACCCAAATTAGAAGAAGAAATTAAAACTACTTCTTGTTCCGAAAGATCCAGAAGATGCAAAGAATGTACAAATGGAGATTCGTGCAGGGTACAGGAGGCGATGAAGCTGCTTTGTTTGCTGGCGATCTCTTCAATATGTACAAGAAATATTGCGACATGAAAGGTTGGACACTGAGTATAACTGACGTGTCAGAAGGTGCTGTTGGTGGGCTATAAAGAGATTGACTTTGCCATCAGTGGTACTGATGTTTACGGCATCATGAAGTACGAAAGCGGAGTACATCGCGTGCAACGTGTCCCTGTTACTGAATCAAATGGCCGTATGCAAACGAGTGCTGCTACGGTCGCCGTCTTGCCAGAAGCCGATAAATTTGAAGTAAATATCAACGAGGGAGACATCAAAATGGGATACCTTTCAGATCAAGTGGTGCCGGTGGTCAGAACGTGAAACAAAGTTGAATCTGGTGTTCGTTTGCGCTATCCGTGGAAGAATCCAAACACTGGGTGAGGTAGAAGAAATTCTGATTGAATGTACAGAAACGCGTGACCAACCGAAGAATAAAGAGCGCGCTTGAGCCGTCTTTATACCTTTATTCATGATCGTGAGCACCAAAAGTATGTGGACGATATTGCTGACAGAAGAAAGAGCTTGGTTTCAACAGGCGACCGTTCGGCAAAAATCAGAACTTATAATTTTCCACAAGGCCGTGTGACAGACCATCGAATTGGATATACTACCCACGACCTTCAAGGGTTCTTGAAATGGTAACATCCAAGACATGATTGATGCGTTGACTGTTGCTGAAAATGCAGAAAAAAATTAAAGGAAAACGAAACTTTAAAAGAATCATTTGCAATGGGTATTAAATATACAAAAGAAAGAAGATGATAAGGAACAGCAGGAGCGTACTGTTCAGGCTGATGATTTTATGAATCTCTTGGTTTCCACTCAGCGAAAAGAAGATAAGAAAAAGGAATTGCCTAAAACCGAAAAATCAAAATAAATGAACAGACAACAGCTCGTAAATCAAATCTTTAGTAAGAAGTCTTTCTTATGTGTGGGATTGGACATCGATTTGGAAAAGGTGCCGAAACATCTTTTGAAACACGATGACGCAATCTTCGAATTCAACAAAGCCATCATTGAGGCAACTGCCCCCTATTGTGTTGCATACAAGCCTAATCTTGCTTTTTACGAGTGTTATGGCTTAAAGGGGATGATAGCTTTTGAAAAAGACAATTCAATATCTGAAAGAAAACTATCCTGAGCATTTCATCATTGCCGATGCAAAGCGTGGTGATATTGGGAACACAAGCCGAATGTATGCCAAGACTTTCTTTGAAGAATATAATCTCGATGCACTCACCGTGGCTCCATATATGGGCGAAGACAGTGTAAAAACCATTCCTTGAGTATAAAGATAAATGGGTGATTTTGCTTGCACTAACAAGTAACAAAGGCAGTCAAGATTTTCAGCTCTTTCACCTCAAGGATGGACAAAAACTTTTTGAGCGTGTGTTGGAAAAGAGTCAACAATGGGGCAATGAAGACAACCTAATGTATGTGGTTGGTGCAACACAAGGTTCAATGTTTAGTGACATTCGCAAACACGCTCCCAACCATTTCCTTTTTGGTTCCAGGCGTAGGCGCACAAGGCGGTAGTTTGCAAGAAGTTTGCAAATATGGCATGACAAGCGATTGCGGCCTGCTTGTAAATTCTTCTCGTGGAATCATCTATGCAAGCCAGCAAGAGGACTTTGCTGAGAAAGCAGCTGAAAATGCTAAGGAACTACAGCAACAAATGGCTAAGGAGTTAGAGAGATGTTGAGAACTCTCCAGGCACAATAGAAGAAAGATAACCATATAAACTAAGATATTCTAAAAAGCGCAGCCTTTACAACAGGGCTGTGCTTTTTTTCATTTTTAGTGAGCATTGTATGACAATATAAATTTGAATGACAATCCTTTTTAGAATGAAAAAGGTGCAGTCGCTGTTATCTCAACAGCACTGCACCACCACTTTAGATTTAGAAGTCTTTGTGACTACCCTATTGTTGCGTCATAGTCAATTTATGAATGCGTCTTCGCGCATTTTATGGCTATTATTTGTGTTTAATACCGAAAATCGCCTTTTTTTCAGCTGTTCCGCCTTCTGCTTTCGGCTTCTCATTCGCCTTTTCTGATAGAAACAGCGTTCCATCTTTATTCACGCCTACCCAAATGGTTTTGGGTTTGCCCATCAGTCGTCTTTCTGGCCTTTTACTGACAGTTCAAAAAGGCGCTTTTGCAGTCGTGCCTTTTGTTTTACCCGTAAACGAAAGACTGCCCGTTTCAAATCCCTTGTTGCTCCTCAAACGATGCGAGTTTGGGGTTTTTACGCGAGCCTCATATTCGGCCATGTGCTTTTTCGGCTGTCGCTTTCGCCGAAGTCGTGGTCATTGCCTGCTCTTTATAGCGCTTGACGAGGGTGTTCATAAAGTCGATGAAGGCTGCATAATCGGCCGGCTTACCGAGGATGGCCAAGGCGTTGACCACCTTTTATCAAATTGCGGATGGCGTCGTCTGAAGTTCTCCGAGCAACTGCCAACGCACCGATAACCTTCGTCGAATTGTCTGCCGTGCGCTGCACAAGCAACGTTTCCACACGCTCATTGGCTGTTTTTCAGCGCATCGACATAGGGTTTCAGTCCCAAGGCCTGCACCTGCGTGGCATATTTCTCCCGCGAGGTCGGTGCAAAGGTTAGTGATGAGGCCTGTTTCGCGTTCCAACTGCATTTTGGGGGTCGATGGCATAGTCAACGAGATGCTGCCACAGCTGGTGCGCCTGTTTGGCTAAATCGACCACAGGCATATTCAAAAAGCCCTTTTCACCGCCGTTCGATAGCCAGCAAAAAGGGTGTCGCGCTCTTTGTCGGCCTTGATAATGTCGTCGGTCAAAAGACTCTTTTGCGACAGCACCAAATACTTGTCTTCTGCTAGCTAAAGCCTCTGTCAGCGCCTTAATTGCAGCCTGTCCAACGGCATTTCTCTTTGATTTTTCGTGTCCGTAGCCAAGCGGTCACTCACGTTTTTTGATGAACTGAAAAGTGCGCACCATTATTCAGGCGCGACAAATCGAGTTAGTGCAATCTCCACCACTTTGGTGAAGTCATGCTTTGAAAGGTGTTGTCTTCTGGCATATTATTTTTATTTTATAGTTAAACATGTGTCGGTTTATTCCGACATTTTTTTCTACTATGATATTTGATGTGAGCCCTGATAATTTTTATGACTAAGGTTAGAGTCATTTGTAAATTATCGAACTCACAGCATTTTAGATTTTAGAAGAATATGAATGGGCGTACACGGTGTTTTACCTGTTTTTTTGTTGTACCACCACTGTATTATTCCGCTTGGGTGGATGCCTATGTCAACAGAAAAACGTTCGTCAAAGCTCAGATGATACCCAATGCCATGTACCTACTAAAGTCTCACCACCAGCATCAGTAAACGCTTGCGCTATTTTTATCTCCATTTATATTTATCGTGTATTAATATGGTCCGTTTAATGTTGAAATATCAGTTCCACCAAGTGTATAGAGATATTTATATTGGCCTAAAGAAGGTAGAAACCATTTCCTACCGACCAATCCATCTGTAACAGTCACACCTGGATTATATTCTGCAGCCGCCTTGAAAGCCGGATAATCATTACTGGTTGCCTTTCACTACATTATCCTTTGTATAGGCAGCTTCCCAAGTATATTGGTAGCCAAGCATGTCGCTATATGTATTATTATAAGTAGTGAGTAGTAGAAGCATTATACCTTCGTCCAGGAGTTACATTCCATTGTTGGTCTCCAGCACCCTTTAGCGCAGCAGCCATTCCATCCTCTGTTTCTGTCTTTTCTTTAACGACCACCGCTACCGGAGTTCTATCTGCTTTATCTGCAAGATAACCAACCGTTCCATCTTGATAGAGATATAGTGGGCGTTTTGTCTTAAAAATTAAAGTGTACATACATAAGAGTGATTCATTCGAATAGGATAGTTTGAATCATAAATATCCCTACCATAACTTACATAGCCACCATAAAGAGGGCCTTTTGCCCCTAAGACAAACCACTCACCAGTTGTATTCGCAGAAGTTCCTGCAAAATACATATAATCGGAAGTTACTTTGAAAGGCTTAACAATCGAAGAAAATTTCTGATCTCCTATTTTCTTAGGGGCATCCTAACATAACGAAACGCTGCTAAATTGTATTTACTTATTTCACTCGCTGGTGGCCGTATGGTCAATAGGATTGCCCTTATAATCAAAAATATTGTGGAAGGGTGAAAATAATACTCTAAATCATGGTCTGTTGTAATATTTGTTGCATAAACCGTATAAGAAGTTACTTCTGTTCTTATGCGGGCTGCCAAATGTTTCATAGAAAATGAAATTTCCTTCAGTCCACTACCACTTATGTATTGGGTAACATAGCCTAACATCGGATTCTCGGCCCTGCGTTCTACGATAAGCTGTCCATTATCATCCATGTTGTCCATGTTCGTGCAGACAAAAGTATAGGTGCCTTGCTCCAATCGAATGTATTTGTTCACATCAGGAACAAATTTTTCCATTCGTAACAGTGCCCTGATAGCGTCTTATTCGCCCCTGTTAGTTTGTGGCCCGATGCATCAAACACGAAGATGTTATAATGTCCCTTCGCTCATTGCTGCACGAGTCGCTTTGTTAGGGGCTTAGGTTTGCTGTGTCAGGCCGTAATGTAACCTCGCAAATCATGTCGTTTCCCAAATCAATCGTTTTATTCCACATTGCTGTAGCTCGCGTAGCAGGCTTCTCCGCAAGATAGGGTTCTTCACTAAGATTGATTTGCACATTATTTCCTATTTCTATAGTTTTTTTCTGTATCTAATGTGCTCTCTGTAGAGCAAGCTGAGCACAGGCAAAGGAGCATCACTGAACTCCCTAAAATGTTTGAAATTCTTTTTTTCATGTTGTTTCTATAATCTATTAAACATTCGAATCACCTCCTCCATCTATTGGCTGTTCTGGTAGCCATTCTTCTTTAGTAGAAGCTGGATAACCATGGCTCACAGACGTATGTAGAAAACTGTCTTCTGTGAGTATGGGAATAAACATACATTCGGGCTCTACATAAACCCGTTTTCCTTTTTCTAAGTCTAAGTTCTTTTCATTTTTAGTTACCATATAGAATACGTTATGAATTAATATATTAAATGATTATTTTCTGTCTTAAAATGTGTGGGTAAAAAGATAAAAGATTAGATACGAAAGAGCCTGCAAAGAAATTGTTATAAATTTCTTTTGCAGGCCTTTGTTTTTTTCTAACTTAATATTGTATATTACGCGCGCATGGCGTGCGTTCTTATAATTGGTCTCGCTTGTGTGGTGTGTTAGCAAATTATTTGATATGACCAAATTATTTGCATAAAAATATCCAAAGAAAATGTTTTTTTCTTTGTGTAAACTCCTTATGTCTATATTTTCTTTTGTACTCAACACGGGTGCAAAGTTAGATTATTTTTTTATGTGACCAAAAACTTTTTTTAGAAAAAGCATTATTTTTGTAGCATTTTGACATTCCAATTAAGATTTGACGCTTGCGGGCCTCCCGCAAATCACTTTTTAAAGGTTTTGACGCTTGCGGGCCTCCCGCAAATCACTTTTAAAAGTTTTTGCACTTGCGGGCCTCCCGCAAATCACTTTTTAAAGGTTTTGAAGCTTGCGGGGCCTCCCGCAAATCACTTTTAAAGGTTTTGAAGCTTGCGGGGCCTCCCGCAAATCACTTTTAAAGGTTTTGACGCTTGCGGGCTCCCGCAAATCACTTTTTAAAAGTTTTGAGCTTGGGGGGCCCCGCAAAAATCCTTTTAGGGTTTTGACGCTTGCGGGCCTCCCGCAAGAATGCCAATTAAAAACGGATAAGATAATGTGCTTTTCAAATAACATATAGAATGTTTTGTGGAGTATTAGAAAAATGATACTTTTTGTAATTGTAACAAATAAACGAATCATGGAATCCAGAATTATCATTTCAAAAGCTATTGAGCAACAACTCTCCTGTGCACTCACTTCGTGTGCGTGTGATAAGCTTTTTGTTCTTATGGATAAAACGACTTATGCACTTTGTTGGCCAAAGCTTGAGAAAAATGTTGCAAAAGCTATAAGCCCATTTTAATAACCATTGAGGCCACCGACACCCATAAAGATATTGATTCACTCATGAATGTGTGGAAAATATTGAGTGATAATTGTGGTACGCGTCAATCGTGTTTACTGAATCTTGGCGGAGGAATGGTTACTGATTTAGGTGGATTTGCTGCTTCAACCTTCAAACGTGGTATTAATTTCATTAACATACCAACGACTTTACTCGCGATGGTTGATGCTTCTGTTGGAGGGAAAAACGGGAATAAACTTTAATGGATTGAAGAATGAGATTGGCGTGTTTAATGACAGTCGATTTGTGCTGATTGATACTCTGTTTCTAAAAACGCTTGACGCAAAGAATCTTTGTTCCGGCTATGCAGAAATGCTGAAACATGGACTTATTTCAGATGAAAAGATGTGGAAAGAGCTTATCAGTTTTTTTCTTTGTTCAGTCCTGATTTTTGAACAGCTTCAACGTATGGTTAGCGAGATCAATTCAGGTGAAAGAAAAAGATAGTTGAACAAGACCCACATGAGCAGAATATTCGTAAAGCTTTGAATTTTGGGCATACTTTCGGACATGCATTTGAAAGTTGGTCGCTTAGTAGAAAAGCCCATTCTTCATGGCTATGCCGTAGCTTATGGTATGATATGTGAACTTTATCTCAGTTGTATCAAATCAGGTTTCCCTACAGAAAAAATGAGAACAACTGTGCGTTTTATTCGAGAGCATTTTGGTTATTTGCCCATTACATGTGATGATTATGATGAGCTTATAATGCTAATGACGCATGATAAAAAGAATAGAAACGGCATTATCAACTTTACGTTGTTGGGAGAGATTGGAGACATACACATCAATGAAACCGCAACGAAGGATGAAATAAAAGAAACTTTAGATTTCTTTCGCGAGGGCTAATGCTTTAGCTCTTGCGGGCTTGCCGGTTTCGGTCATAGGCAAACTCGCTACATGGATATAAGCTTTGGGTTGCCAGTATTTCGGAAGTCTTTGCAAACAGATGTCTTTCACAACAGAGAGCTTGGGTGTCTTCAGTCAGTAGAACCATTGTTTCTCCAAATTTTTTGATCAAGTCGTTTGCTTTATCATGAATGGATGCTTAAGCCATGGTCTTAATGCAGTCTCAACTTCTTCTATTTGGATTTTTATGCCTCCGCAACAGATAACATTGTCTTTTCTACCACAAATTTTGAAGCATCCGTTTTCATTTATTTCTGCTATATCATTGGTGACAAGTGGGCCAGCGTGAACAGAAGGTGCATTAATAACGAGACAGCCTTCGTTGTTTATCGCCACACTGACATTAGAAAAAGGTTTATACCATTCAGTAGCTTCCGGACCATTCAAGCGGCGTAGCGCAATGTGTGAAAGCGTTTCAGTCATTCCATACGTGCTCCAAACATAGTTGGGAATGTCTTTTAAGCATTCGGCTAATTGGGTGTCTATGGCTCCGCCGCCAATAATCAGATGTGTGAAATGTTTTAGTTGTTCAGTTTCTTCGGCCACTTGTAGGGTGTTATACACTTGCAATGGAACCATGGCAGCCAAAGAATGTCGGTTTGAATCGACTATTATTCCTTTCAAAGGATGGCCTGTGGGTTCTACAACTTGAAGCTCTAATTGACGCTCAATACTACGGACAACCATCATCTTGCCTGCAATATAATCTAACGGCATACATAGAAAGGCAAGGTCGCCTGGCTGCAAACCAAGAAAATCGCAAGTCATTCGGGCAGAGCTGAGCATACGTTTCTTTTCAACAAACATCGGCTTTGGCTTGCCAGTGCTTCCGCTTGTATGAACCAAAACGCGGTCGGTGGAGTCATTCCACGAAGTTAGAAATGCATCTAATGTCATAAGATTGTTATTGGGTTATCCACATTTCATCCCCTCTAATCGTTAGCGGCATGGTGATATTGTCTGTAAACAATAGGCCCGTTCCCAAACCCTGAGGTGTAGAAACGTGTGGGCCATATAGCTTTGCACAAAGTTGTGCAATAGCATTTAGCCCTACATTACTCTCTAATGCACTTGTTATCCATGACCCAATTCCACGTGTATTAGCAAGTTGAATCCACTCTTCCGTGCCACGCATCCCACCATGTAGGCTGGGTTTGAGAACGATATATTGTGGTCGTATGGTGTCGAGCAAAGTCTCTTTCATTGCCGCAACATTCACTCCAATGAGTTCTTCATCTAAGGCTATCGGCAGTGGTGAGGCAGCGCAGAGATGGGCCATATCTTCCCCATTGATGCTGTTTTATGGGCTGTTCAATAGAGTGAATATCATATTTTGCCAATGTTTCAAGGTGCTGTAAAGCGTTTTTGGCGTAAAGGCTCCATTGGCATCAACACGCAATTCGACTTGATGTTTATCAAATGATTCGCGAATATGGCGAATGAGTTCTATTTCTTTTTCAAAATCGATAGCACCAATTTTCAGCTTTACGCAATGGAAACCCTGTCGCAATTTCGCTTCCAAACGCTCAGCCATTTCGTCAAAACTTCCCATCCACACAAGGCCGTTAATGCGTATTCCTTCTTCTCCTCGTCCGAAAGGTGTATCAAACAACATCGTGCTGCCATATGCTTTCAACTGAGCAAAAGCAGTTTCTAAACCGAAAAGAATACTTGGATAAGGGCGTAACAAAGCATAAGGGATCTTGTCGGTTGACTCAACCAACTTACAAATTTGATGTAAGATGGTTTCATAATCCGGTAGATCATCGCACGAAAGCTTGGGTAAGGGTGCACACTCTCCCACTCCCTTTATGCCAGGCATGCCGTCATCTGTTAAGGTCAAGAAATAGCTCTGACGTGTTGTATAAATACCGCGTGACGTACCGGCAGGTTGCTTGAAATGGAATATTCGTTTAGAAATCTCAATATGTTTCATCAGGGGAACTGAGGATATTTATCAAAATCGGGCTTGCGCTTCTCAAGGAAGGCCTTTCCACCTTCTTGCGCTTCATCCATGGTATAATAAAGCATTGTGGCATCACCAGCAAGTTCTTGGATACCAGCTTGGCCATCAAGTTCGGCATTAAGTCCTGCTTTTATCATCCTAAGTGCAAGCGGACTATGTTGCATCATGACTTCGGCCCATTCCACACATGCATCTTCCAATTGTTCAAAAGGAACAACCTTATTAACCAATCCCATTGCTTCGGCCTCCTTTGCACTATACTGTTTGCAGAGGAACCAGATTTCTCTTGCCTTCTTTTGTCCTACGATTCGTGCAAGATAACTGGCTCCAAAGCCAGCATCAAATGAACCAACCTTCGGGCCAGTTTGACCGAAAATAGCATTCTCACTTGCAATCGTTAAGTCGCACATCACATGTAAAACATGCCCTCCTCCAATAGCAAATCCATTAACCATTGCTATCACAGGCTTCGGTAAACGGCGTATTTGCATCTGAACATCGAGTACATTCAGGCGTGGAACTCCGTCTGTTCCCACATAACCTCCACGTCCTTTCACGTGCATATCTCCACCTGCACAAAAGGCTTTGTCGCCTGCTCCAGTCAACAAAACTACACGAATATCTTGGCATTCTCGGCAGTAACTAAAAGCCTGACTCATCTCCCATGTGGTCAAAGGAGTAAAGGCATTGCGATAGCGTTCACGGTTAATGGTAATCTTTGCAATATGATTGTAGTGCTCAAAAAGGATTTCCTTAAAGTCAAATCCTTTAATTTTTTTCCCAAATTCTTTGTTCCATGATTATATTGTTCTAAAGTAATCTTGATATATTTTCATTTCATTTTTCTACATCAGTAAAGACTTCTAATAGCATTGGTTGTGTCGAATTGTCGAATACCAAGGCATGAAGTGCTTGCTCTAATGACGACTCATTGTTTGCCGAAAGATATCGAATGTGGTTATCATGACATACTCCTTTTGCAGTTGTGGTATGCTCTGCCATAACCATTTGCTGTCGAACAGGACTATTTTTTAGGCCTTCAAACTTACTGAAAATGCCTCCACCACCATTGTTTAACAATAGGATTCTGAAGTTTCCACCAAGATTTTGATTCCACAACGCATTTTGATCATAAAAGAAACTCAAATCGCCAATCACACAAAAGACACGTTGCTTTGTTGCCAATGAATAGCCTGCAGCTGTAGACAACGAGCCTTCTATTCCGTTAACTCCACGATTACAGCATACAAAATGTTGTGCGTAGATGCAACCTAATCTTACAGATGTGCTATTGGCATAATGTACAACACATTCTGATTCGACTTGATTTATAAGTGTTTCAAACTGCTTTACAGCCAACATACTTGAGTATTGAGGCTGATACTCCACACGATGTTTGCGTGCCTTTTGCCTTAGTGTCTCCCATTGTTCAAACCATTCGGTCTTGCCTTTACAGGGCAAAGCGGACAAAACAGCATTAGAATCTGCTTGTATAACGCCGTGTAAGTTCATGAACGTATCATACAAAACACCTTCTGAATTGACAATCCAACATTCTGCATTTCGAGTCTTTCTCAAAAACTGTTTGACGCGTTTACTCACAAGATGACCCACCGATATACAAGATAAAATCAGGTAAGAATGTTTTGTCATCGCCAATGAGTTGCATCATTTCTTCAATGTAACCCTCACCTCTATCAACACTCAACGGCTCATAAAGTACAACATATTGCTGTGCGTGCAAACGTTCAAGTGCAATAGTAAATGAGGCTGAAGGCTTCTGTTGTCCAATAATAATTAAGGGTCTTTCAGCCTTGTCTATTGAATTAAACAAAGGAGAAAGCTGTAGCTTTAACGACTCTTCATCTGTAGAAGACACTGATAAGAGTTCAATTTTGCGCTCTGTTGGTAAAACGTTTACATTGAATTGATACAAGGGTTCGGTAATAGGAACATTGATATGTATAGGGGCTACAACTCCCTTTTACACATTCTATCAGTGCTTCATTCACCAAGCGATTGCAATACCAATGATGCTCTTCGTCTGTTGGTTCTAATAGATTAACGCTTTTACGGACAAAGTTTCCAAAGATGTTTGCTTGCGGAAGTGTCTGTCCATCCAATTGATCTATCCATTGAAGTGGCCTATCTGCCGACACAACTATTAAGGAAGATTCTGATAAAAGGCCTCTGCAACAGCAGGTGCAAGGTTTAACAATGCTGTTCCGCTTGTCACACAAACAACTACTGGACTATTAACAGCCTGACAAAGTCCAAGAGCATAGAAGCCAGCACTACGCTCATCTGTAACTGGATAGCATTTAATCTGACCACAAGAAGCTAAATTATGCACAATAGGAGCATTCCTACTTCCTGGACAAACAACAGCATAACGCACTCCGTGAGCTATGAGAAGGCTCGTTAATATATTGATATTTTCTTTATCTGAGAACATCCATCATTGTGTTTAACTTATATTCTGTCTCCCTCCATTCATGCTTTTCGTCTGACTGTTCCAATAAACCGCCGCCAGAAAATAACCTGCAACGTTCGCCAACAAGTTTCATACAACGCAGTGAAACAAATAGATGTGAAGAGCCATTCAGCTGCAGTGGACCACAAAAGCCACTATAATATTCACGAGCATGAGATTCATTTCTCATGATAAATGTTTGGGTTTCATGCTTTTGGAATACCACATACTGCAGGCGTTGGATGCAGTGCTGAGATAACGTTTCCCTATTGATACGCCATCTTTCAACCTAAATTCGAAGTCACTGCAGCGATGATATAAGGTTGCTGCTTTACGTGTATATGGTTGACTTCTATAGATATCGGTAGCATAATCTGCTAAGCATTGTTCGATATAATCAGCCACATATTCTTGTTCTTTGCAATCTTTTTTTCATCCCAAGGTCCATCTTTGCGCATTGTTCCTGCCAAAGCCATGGTGTGCCAAGGAGATTCATTGTCCTGTCGTTCAACCAATATTTCAGGGGTAGCCATTAGCCAAGTACCGCTTTGTTCGGTTGAAACTAAAGCAAATAAATTGGTGAGGATAGAGAGCGCAAGCTTTCAAAAATAAATGCATTGGGTCTGGCGTCGTGTCGCATACTACATCAACATGGCGTGACAACACAATCTTTTTGAAAGTGATGATTAAGTAATTCTGCGTGGAAATTTTTGGAAATCAGAATGATAACTTAAAGGGTCTTCATCCTCCTTTTTTTATTCTTCTCGCTATCTGATTATCTGCAAAACACGTCTTAGTTTCAATGCTATCGGGCTGAATTAACAATAAAGGTGTAGACTCCGAAATGGCAAATGGTGCGACAACAAAGCCCTCCTTTCCTACTAATTCCGTATAGGTGGAAAGAACAATTGGGGCCTTTTGCGAACGAATATATACATAATCTTTGGCTTCAGGAAGCCTATATGCGACAAAAAGAACTCATACTTTTGGAGCAGAAGATTTCATGATGTAATTGGTAACTTGAACGGTAGAAATCAACTCTCCGGCTGAATTTGTGATATCAATGTGCCATACATGTAAGGTGTTTCCTTTTGATTGAAGACGGCCAATAGCGGTAACTGTATCACCTTCAAGCACAGCTTTGACATGACTTCCATTGACATTGATGCCTACACAGATTTTCCCTGGACACAAAGCTATGCTTCCTACACCAGCCAAATTCTCCGCTAAAGCGAGTGAAGCGCCTCCAGAAAGGAATCCAAAGGCTTGTTTGTTGCGTTCGTCAACTTTCATTGTAGCCTTACAAGTGTCTTGTTCTGGAGTTGAAATAAACTCCATTCCCAACGTATTGAAAGCCCATCATGCTTGCGAAGCATCTTTTTTTAATCTTTTCTACATCCATAGTTTGTTGATTTTATCAACCTATGCAAATATACATAAAATAATTAGAAAGCGCGCAAACAGAAAGGAAAAATTACGTGATACCACGTTTTTCCTCACCCTTTTTACAACACATTATTAGCCTATTTTATGGCTTTTCGGATTGCTGTTATCGTGTAATCACTACTATCAGTATCTATTAATGCAAGCTGATAGCCTGAAGATTGCCATTGTTTATTAATGATATCACAACAATGAGGAATATCAAGTCCTTTGTGAAGCAACGCAGTTTCTATTGTCAAATGATGCTTTTTCACGCGCACAAGACTTTCAACATTCCATAAAAAGTCTTCAAGTCCTTCTTTAGGATCAACATTTCTTACAACATTTGCCTCTGAAAGTAGATATAACATGCCTATACTGGTCAAAGTCTTGATATCATCTTTCGAGTCTAACCAAAATGCTTCATAATCTATACTATCATTATTTGCAGTCTTAGCCTTATGTTCATAGAACGTTTGGGGATTCACAAAACTCTCCTGAATAAGTTGCATAAGCGCCTTATCATCATCAATTAATTGAGTGGCAAGCACCTCTAAATCATGCTTATTCGTAGGAAGAGGAATAACTGTTACTTGTGCTGATTCTTTCTTCTCTTCGTTTTTAGTCGTTGGCATGAGGAGAGAGATAAGAGGAATACCAAAGAGCAGTACTCCGAATACACCTATAAAGGCAATAAAGTAATGACCTGTTTGGAAATTGTTGACCATGGCCCATACCGAAGCTATGGTTAAAAGGAGACATACAATCCACATAAAAGGCACTGGCAAGAAAAATCTTTCATACGCTTAAATTTAGGTATCTTATATAAAGAAGAAACTTTAGTTCCACCATGGAATATTCGTTTCTATTCTGACAATAAAGTTGAATGGTTTTTTTATTGTGCTGAAAAACCTGTTGTAATCTGCATCAAAACAGCTTGTAATTTGTATCGAAACACTCGACAATTAGACTTAAAATGCTGCATGATTTGACTCAAAACAAAAAGAGGTAATATATTCATTAAACCATACTACCTCTTTTCTTATCGTTTTTTATACAGCTTTCATTACGCCGTCATTCTATTGAGTTTCTTCAACAAAGCAAACATAACGAGAGCACTAATAAGGCAAAGAGCAATTAGAATTCCCCAGTTTGCCATCAATGGAACACGATTCCAAAGCATTGAAGGAATTGAACTGAGGTAGTTACCAATGGCTGTTGCCACGAACCATCCACCCATCATCAAACCTTTATACTTAGGAGGTGCAACCTTACTAACAAAAGATATACCCATTGGCGAAAGCAAAAGTTCGGCCAAAGTCAAGGTGAAATAGGTAGAAATTAACCAACTCGGTGAAAGAATACTTTTGTGTTTTATCACCCAAATCCATAGGAGAAATCAGATTGGTTGATGCCAATGTAATGACGCCAAAGCCTAATGCTGCTACTAACATACCCCAAGCGATACGAGACGGAGCACTAATTTCGTGTCCTTTTTTTGCTAAAACTCCAAAGAATAGCATACTAAAAGGAGTCAAAGCTACCACAAAGAATGGATTGAACTGTTGGAAATCCGAAGGCTGAGCCATTGTAGGATTGCTCATATTCATAAAGAGAGCCAATGCGCCTCCCCATGCAAGTAATGTTACAATGGCACAAATCATCCTGGTGTTTGACTTCTTTGCCTGGAAAGCGGAAAAAGCCTGTATATACAGAAAGGGCTATAAGCGCGAGACTAAAAATATTAAACCATATTCGCATAGGCCCTAAAACACTGAGGTTTGTGTATTTCTTTGCAAAGAAAGTCAGTGCAGAACCATTCTGATGGAAAGCCATCCAGAAGAAGATTACGACTGCAAAAACAAGTAAAAGAGCCTGTATGCGGTCTCTTGTTTGTTTCGGAGTGAGTTCTTCTATCTGCTGATCCGTCTCCTTAGCTTGCTTAGCTGTGATGTCAGCATGCTTGAACCAACTGCGACAAGCAAAATAGATAACCGCCGACAAGATAAGTGAAATACAAGCTACGCCAAAGCAAAGACCATATGCACCATAAAGCGCCTTGAGGTAAGCAGGATCGAAATTGCCTGCATCATAGACGAAACCATACTGTCCAAGATAGAGGTTGGTAATCCATTTTGCCATAGATGGTGCAAACATTGCACCGATATTGATGGCCATATAAAATAGACTGAAAGCAGAATCTCGACTACTTGAATACTTTGGACTATCGTAAAGATTTCCTACAAGCACTTGAAGATTACCCTTGAAAAGGCCTGTTCCCAATGACACACAAGCCAAGCCAGCAAACATTGCGACTTTACCTACATTGTCAGCACCCGTGGGAATAGCAAGTCCAAGATATCCCAAGAACATGGTAGCAAAGCCAATTGACACGCACTTTCCATAGCCAATCTTGTCTGCTAAGATACCCCCTAAGAGGGGAGCAAAGTAGACTACAGCCAAGAAAAATGGCATAAACTTGTCCTGCTTGTGACTCAGTCCAGCCAAACTTTGCTTGCATAAATAGCGCAAAGATGGCTAACATGGTGTAATAACCAAAGCGCTCACCAGTGTTGGCAAGAGCCAGAGCATAGAGTCCTTTCGGTTGATTTTCAAACATATGATTTACTTTTATTGTGATTATTTCGGTTTTTTCGTTCTGAGAATATCAAAGAGATATGTAGCCTTTATAACGATATTACCATAGTTTGACTTTGAAAAGAAGTCACGTTTTGATGAACCATAGATATTGCCTAAACCATAATAGTAACGCGCTTCAAGTAGAAAGTGCCCAACCTTAGGATGACTATATTCTCCACCTAAACCAATAGCAATACCATAATCAAATTTCTTTTCTACCTGCATCGTATCTTGTGCCACAACAGGATTAACACGATCATGCGTGTTTCGCTGGTTAAAGTCGAAGTTCATCTTAGTACTTTCATTGATCATAAACCCAAATTGAGGACCTAAATTTACAAAGAAATTCATACCCCTTACGCTCTTTTCCCCATGCGAGATGAGCAAAAATAGGAACTTGAATGTAATTAATCGTACGACTATATTGTTCAGTTAATCCCGTTGTTGCATTAACTACGGGTTGCTCCTGAGCATCAACGATATCTTCTTTCCAGCCCAATTGTGCATAGTTTACTTCTGCTGCTATGGAACAAAGTGTAGAGAAATACTTCTCACTTTTATATCGAAGTGAGAGTCCAAACGTCATTCCTCCATGCTGTTTTTGGTTCACTTTGGGCACAAATCCCACGCTACTCATCACGTAACCACCATTGAAACCAACAGAGAAATCATCCCGGTGTTCACCTATCTGCGCTTGAACGTTTTGACAAAAACAGCAAGTCAGGAGTACTATACCTATTATTTTAGATTGTAATTTCATATAATTCTTTAGCAAGGCTGACTAAAATCAATAAGCAATACTTTCAACATTACCATTATAAAGGTAATGAATTAGTTCAAAAGTTGAATTGATTCGCCCACCATTATCTACGGGAACGAACTTCAAAGGCGTTTGCAATGCCTTGTAAGGTTGCTGCCATTTACTGCCAAGAAATTTCTTCCCATATTGTGCTAAGCCCCGAACAAAGAACTCTGCATGGTCATATCCCATGATGGCAAAACGTGGTAAAGCCTGCAACATAGGTTCATGGAACCAGGCACGATAGCTACTTTCCAATGCTGTTGTGCTTGAAGAGGAGGCATTATAATAAAAGGTTGAAGGGATATACGTATCATATTTGCAGAAATGATTAAAGTCATAAGGAGCATACATCAACCATTCTGTATAACCAAATAAACTAATCAGCGTGCCCGGATGTAATTGATCAAGACGTTCTAACTTTAACAAAAGTCTCGTTCAATTCAGGAGAACGCGCTGTATTTAATACAACAACATTTGTTTGTCCTTTAACGAAAGCTTTGGCAAATGCATTGTCATCTGATTTGAGACTGGTGAGATTATAACGTATTCCCTTTGCATCGAGTTCTTTACGGAGTGCAGATGTGAACGTGCCTTTCTTGCTTGTAGCATCTGAACAGTCAACAAACACAGGATGACATTTAGCAAATCGCTCAATGAATGCTTGTACTGTAGCGTTTGTTAGACGTGTTTCGTCTTGGTAAATCTGAAAGATGCTGCTGTTATATGCTACATCATTGCCCGTAATAGAGAAGGGAATCACCAGACGAATGCCCTTGTTTTTACAGAAATCTGCCAGAGGTTTAACTTGCTTGCTATACAAAGGACCGAAAGATAACGTCACATTTCTCAGCATTGGGATCAAGTAATGTTGTCTTAATATCAGCGTCAATATTAACATTCCATGCATGAACATCAATATGATATCCTTCTGTTTTCAGCTGGTTGAAAGCCAAAAGCATTCCCCGATAATATTCAACCATACGCTTACCATCACCATCTACTTGATGGAGTGGCAACATAACACCAACTGAAATGGTATTGTTGTTTACAGCTTTACTTGTAGTCCACCCTATAAGTGCAAGCATAAGGAGCAATATATACTTATTTATCAACTTCATCTTCATAAAATATTAAAGTTACAAGTGCAAAAATACAAAAATATGTCATTACACAATATCTTGTCTTTTTCTTTTTAGTAACTTTGCAAAAAAATATAGTAACAACAAAATGAAAATAAAGGTATTGGCTTTTGCTTTTTCTTGTTCATCGCAAATAGTTTGCATGTCATTGCTGATGACAATCCGATAGTTTCGCCGACACTATCTGTAAGAGATAGTGAAGGAAATGAAAGCGAAGGAGAATACAATGGGCAGGCTCCTGTGCAAGCATCTTTTATGGCTAATCCCCTACATTCGACAGGATGGGATGCCTATTACGAATGGCGTTTCTATCATAACAATGAGCAAAAAGCCTTACCTTTTGAGGTATGAAGAGAATACTTCTTATACATTTAACCGATCGGGGCAACATAAGGTTGTACTCTATGCAAAGTTTGTTCACGGCACTGATACCATCGAACAGCTTTGTGATCCGATTTCAATTACATTGTCAGAAAGCAAACTTGAGATGCCAAATGCCTTTTTCTCCGAATGGTGATGGCATTAATGATATCTACCAAGCCAAACCCAATAGTCGCAGTATTATAGATTTTCATGCCACAATCTATAACCGATGGGGGCAGAAACTCTATGAATGGAATGATATTTATGGTGGATGGGATGGAAAAATTCCACGGTAAAGCGGTTAACGATGGGGTTTATTTTGTTGTTGTTGATGCCCATGGAGCTGATGGCAAACACTACAAAAATCAAAACGTGATGTGAATTTGCTTCGTGGATATACTGAGTCAGGTCAGCCTTAGAAAAGATGAGAAAAAACAAATAAAAGAGTATTCAAGAAACATTATATACAGGAATTTTTTAATGGAAAACGAAGATAAATATATAAACGTTTGGGGCGCACGTGTTCATAATCTGAAAAGATATTGATGTGCAAATTCCCCAGAAATTCACTCACTGTTATTACGGGATTATCCGGTTCTGGTAAGTCTTCATTAGCCTTTGATACCATATTTGCCGAAGGACAACGCAGATATATTGAGACTTTTTCAGCGTATGCACGAAACTTTCTTGGGAATATGGAACGACCAGATGTTGATAAAATTACTGGTCTTAGCCCCTGTAATCAGTATTGAACAGAAGACAACCAACAAGAATCCACGCTCTACTGTCGGTACGACTACAGAGATTTATGACTATCTCCGCTTACTATATGCAAGGGCAGGAACGGCATATAGCTATGCAACGGGCGAGAAAATGGTGAAATATACCGAAGAGAAGGTCATCGAAATGATAACAACCGACTATGCTGGTAAGCGTATTTACATCTTGGCTCCACTTGTTCGAAATCGTAAAGGCCATTATCGCGAACTATTTGAAAGTATGCGACGCAAGGGATATATATATATTCGAGTAGATGGAGAAATACAAGAGATAACACGAGGCATGAAGACTGATCGCTATAAAAACCACAATATAGAGGTTGTTATCGATAAGATGATCGTCGAAGATGTATCCCATGAACGGCTGACAAAAAGCATTCAGAGTGCTATGAAGCAGGGAGATGGGTTGATTATGGTATTAAATAAGGATACAAACGAAGCGAAAATTCTTTCTCCAAACGATTGATGTGTCCTACATTGGGAATATCATATAAAGACCCTGCACCAAATATATTCTCTTTTAATTCGCCTGAAGGTGCATGCCCACAATGCAAGGGTTTGGGCTATGTTAACGAGATAGATCTCAAGAAAGTCATTCCCGATGATAAGTTAAGTATCAGAGATGGTGCCATCGCTCCATTGGGAAAGTATAAAAACCAAATGATATTTTGGCAGATAGAAGCTATCCTCCAGCGCTTTGAATGTAATCTAAAAACACCATTCAGAGATATTCCCCAGGAGGCCGTAAACGAAATATTATATGGTAGTTTGGAGAATTTGAAGATAGACAAAAAGCCTTGTTCACACGTCATCAGATTACTTTGTAGCCTTTGATGGCATTATAAAGTATCTACAAACTGTGATGGAAAATGATGACTCTGCAGCCGGTAAGAAGTGGGCCGACCAATTTATGGCAACCACAACGTGCCCAGAATGTAAGGGACAACGACTTAATCGAGAGGCTCTCTCCTATCGCATTTGGGACAAAAATATTACTGAAGTTGCCAATCTTGATATCAATGATCTTGAAGATTGGCTTGAACATGTAGAGGAACACATGGATCCTCAGCAAAAAAAGATAGGCAAAGAGATTCTTAAAGAGATTCGAACACGCGTGAATTTCCTATTGGAAGTGGGACTCGACTATCTCTCTTTAAATAGACAAAGCGCCACTCTCTCGGGAGGAGAAAGCCAGCGTATCCGCTTAGCTACACAGATAGGAAGCCAATTAGTCAATGTACTCTATATCCTTGATGAGCCAAGTATTGGGCTACATCAACGTGATAACGACCGTCTTATCCGTTCACTTAAAGAGCTACGAGACCTTGGTAACACTGTCATTGTAGTTGAACACGACGAAGATATGATGCGTGCTGCCGACTGGATTATAGATATTGGTCCGAAAGCAGGACGTAAAGGTGGTGAAGTTGTGTTTCAAGGCACTCCTAAAGACATGCTGAAACAACATACGATTACTGCTGACTATCTTAATGGTGAACGCAAGATTGAGATTCCAACAGAGCGCCGTCAAGGAAATGGTAAGCACATAACAATTTATGGAGCAAAGGGAAATAACTTGAAAAATGTTGATGTTGATTTTCCATTAGGTAAGTTAATAGTCGTTACCGGCGTATCGGGCTCGGGCAAATCAACATTAATCAACGAGACACTTCAACCCATTCTCTCTCAACATTTCTATCGTTCGTTGAAGAAACCTATGCCATACGATAAGGTAGAAGGTATTGATAATGTTGATAAAGTGGTGAATGTTGACCAAAGTCCTATTGGTAGAACACCACGTAGTAACCCTGCAACCTACACGGGAGTATTTAATGATATCCGCAATCTTTTCGTCAATTTACCTGAAGCAAAGATAAGAGGCTACAAACCAGGACGCTTTTCTTTCAACGTGAAAGGAGGCAGATGTGAGGCTTGTGGAGGTAATGGTTATAAGACAATTGAAATGAATTTCTTGCCTGATGTGATGGTTCCGTGTGAGGTTTGCCATGGAAAGCGTTATAATCGCGAAACACTTGAGGTGAGATTCAAAGGCAAATCAATTGCTGATGTGCTTGATATGACTATTAATCAAGCCGTGGAATTCTTTGAAAATGTACCAAGTATTCTACCCAAAATTAAAGACACTTCAAGATGTTGGCTTAGGCTATATTAAACTCGGACAGAGTTCAACTACGCTCTCAGGTGGCGAAAGTCAGCGTGTAAAGTTAGCCACCGAACTGGCTAAAAGAGATACTGGTAAAACGCTTTATATTTTAGATGAGCCTACGACAGGCCTTCACTTTGAAGATATCCGCATACTGATGGATGTGCTTCAAAAGCTTACTGACCGAGGTAACACTGTGATAATTATTGAACACAACTTGGATGTTATCAAGCTGGCTGACTATATTATTGATGTCGGTATAGAGGGAGGACGAGGTGGAGGAAGGATTCTCTCAACAGGAACTCCCGAAGAAGTGGCAAAGAGTAAATTGGGGTATACGCCCAAGTTCTTGGCAAACGTATTAAAAAAGGCTTGAAAGTAAAATAAAACGAGTAATAAACGCTGATTTCATTTGGGATTGACGACGCTTAAATGTGTGTGGAAATAACCGATGAAATCAGTGTTTTTGATGGAATCCACATCATAACAGCTTTCATAAACAGCTTAAATAAAAGATGAACTTATACGCTTTGAATTGTCATTACAAGCTATTGTATAAACGAATAAAAACCCACCATTTCATCGCATAATTCTATTCATTTTGTAATAAGCGTCATTTTTACCTTGTGTTTTGTATTATTTCATAGCATGAAATATAGCTGATTACGAGACAATTAGACCTATATTGTTTTTTATTAAATATTTCGGTTATAGAAATAATTTATATTACATCAAGTAAGTATTTGGTATATATTAAGTTATGAAAAAAATATATTATATGTAGATTGTGAAGTTTAAGCGTAGCTCCTTTAGTATAAAATTCAGCCATGAACTTAGTATAATAAGGTTATCTTATCAAAAATAAACAGCGTATTTATTTGGTCAAAAAAACGCTTTTTTTCTTATATTTGTTCCATAAAAAAAGACTATGCCCCTATCCGACAGAAACGCAATATTTAGAACATCATCCGTTAGTGAGCTTCATCATTACTGCCTATAACATTGAAGCGTCTTTTACTGCGTTCATGCATAGAAAGCATTCTCAGATTATCGTTGAATCCCTGAAAAATCGTGAGATTATTGTTATAGATGATGGAAGTGAAACACCTGCCATTACATCACCCTTGACGTATGTGATAATCTCATTTATGTGCGACAACGCAACCAAGGATTGAGTGTGGCGCGCAACAGAGGCATAGATATTGCTCAAGGGGATTTCATTCAGTTTATTGATGGCGACGATTCTCTGCTACAATTCACTTACGAACATTGCTTAGATATTGTGAGATTTCACAATCCTGACATGGTGATTTTTCGAAGCGTCTACTAAGCCTTCAGTAGATATTACCGAAGAGATTGCAGGACCATTTGAGGGTACTTCTTATATGGAAGAACATAATATTAGAGGGTCAGTATGCTGTTATCTTTTTAAGAAAGATATCTTAAGAGGGCTTCGTTTCCGTCCAACATTGACTTATTATGCTGAAGATGAAGAGTTCACTGCACAGCTAATGCTGAATGCAAAACGTCTGTTTGTGACTCCAGCTAAAAAGCTATTTCTATCGTCAACACAAGCTTTCGATAATGCATCGCAAAGGAAAACGCGATGTCATTCAACGATTAGAAAACACAGAAAGTGTTATCTTTTATCTCCAAAGTCGACTCCAAACACTCCCTCAGTCAAAGCAAGTGGCATTACAAAGGCGTATAGCACAGCTTACGATGGATTATCTTTATAATACTGCCCGACTAACACATTGTCTTTCGAAACTTGACGAAACATGCGAAAGATTGCATGAACATGGGTTGTTTCCACTGCCAAATAAGGACTATACAAGCAAGTATCGACTCTTTCAAAAACTATCCAAACATCGCTGGGGGCGTAGAATCATCATTGCCGCTACACTGATATGAAGATATTACTCATCGGAGAATATAGTAATGTTCACGCCACATTAGCCAAAGGACTAAATCACTTGGGGCATGAGACTATGGTAGTTTCCAATGGAGATGATTGGAAAAACTATCATCGAGACATTGATGTTAGTAGAACTTATGGTCCTTTCGGCGGGCTAAAGTTATATGCAAAACTATTGACTTTACTCCCAAAACTCCGTGGGTTTGATGTTGTTCAACTCATCAATCCCATGTTTTTTGAACTCAAAGCTGAGCGACTTCGCTTCTTCTACGATTATCTTCGACGTCACAATAAGTATGTGGTACTTGGAGCGTTCGGCATGGATTATTATTGGGTTCATGAGTGTATCACTCGCTTTTCCTTGCGTTATAGCGACTTTAATATAGGTAAACACGTGCGGACGGATGAAGAATCGCAACGCTATATTAGAGATTGGGTGGGAACAGCAAAGGGAGATTGGTGTCAATATGTGGCAAAAGATGTAGATAAAATCATTGCTGGGTTATATGAATATTGGGCATGTTATCAGCCCAACTTCCCTGAAAAGATAGTTTTTTGCCCCTTTCCCATTATTCCAAGTCATACAACCTACCGTCCATTTGATGGCAAACTACACCTCTTTATTGGGATAAATAAAACGCGAAATCGTTATAAAGGAACTGATATTATGCTCAAAGCAGCACAAAAAATAGTAGAAAACTATCCTGAAAAGGCTGATTTGCAGGTTGCAGAAAGTGTTCCATTTGAAGATTATGTCAAAGATGATGGGAAAGTCAGATGTTATTCTTGATCAGCTGTACAGCTATACTCCATCCATGAATCCGTTGGAAGCAATGAACCAAGGACTAATCTGTGTTGGTGGTGGTGAACCCGAAAACTATGATATTGTTAATGAACATGAGTTGCGTCCAATTATCAATGTAGAGCTCAATGAAAGCAGTGTGTATCAAGCTTTGTATGAGTTAATTCTGCATCCAGAACGAATTAATACGTTGAAACGTGAGAGTATGGCTTATATCAAGCGTCATCATGATTATATAAATGTGGCTCAAAAGTATATAGCGTTTTATGAACAACTTGACCATTAAACTCATTCATACTACTGATATCCATGGATGTTTCTTTCCATTTGACTTCATTGAGGGACGTCCTTGCAGTGGATCAATGGCGCGAATCTCTACTTATGTGAAGCGAATGCGAAGCAAATATGGTAATCGTTTGCTACTCGTTGATGGTGGAGATATATTACAAGGTCAGCCCACTTGTTACTATTGTAACTTTTGTTCAGCCACAAATGAAGAATGTAGCAGCAAGAGTTGTTAATTTCATGCGCTATGATTTACAGACTATAGGCAATCATGATATCGAAACAGGGACATGCTGTTTATGACAAGTATGCAGCAGAATTAGATTGTGATTTGTTGTCAGCTAATGTTGTAAATGAAGTTACATTAAAGCCTTACTTTAAGCCTTATGCAATTCGAAATATAGAAGGTGTCAAGATTGCTTTTATTGGAATGTTGACTCCTACAATACCCTATTGGTTGCAAAAAGACTTTATGGAGTGGCATGAAATTTCTGGATATACCGAGTTGTATGGCACAATGGGTAAAGCATGTACGTGAAGTTGAGCATGCCGATGCAGTCGTTGCACTCTTTCATTCGGGGTTCGATGGAGGCATTCAAGATGCTAATGGCAGTGAAAATGCATGTATAACAACAGCACGAAATGTACCTGGAATTGACCTCATTCTATGTGGACATGACCATCAATTAAAACGAGAATACGTCACCAATCATGGCAAAGAGGTTTGCATTATAAACCCATCGAGTAATGCACATTACGTCAGTGAGTGCAGTCTTTGCTTTGAATTTAATCAAGAAGGAACACCAAAACTCAACGCGGTAAAAGCGCAATTGCGGAATATTGATAATGAGAACGTGGACGAATCTTTCATGGAACAGTTCAACAAAGACATAGAACAAGTAAAACAATATGTGAGCCGTAAGCTTGGAATCTTTGTGCATTCTATCTATACAAGGGATTGTTTCTTTCGGTCAGCTCCCTTTGGAGATCTCATTCATGACATTCAATTAGAACACACAGGAGCTGATATTTCATTGAATGCTCCATTAAAATTTGATGCATGTATTCGCAAAGGAGATGTTCATGTCAGTGATTTATTTAACCTTTACACGTATGAAAATCAACTATATGTTGTCAAAATGACGGGTAAAGAGCTTAAAAATCTACTTGAAATGAGTTATGGTCAATGGGTTACAACCATGAAATCGCCTGATGATCACATTATGCTGATGAAACAAGATGACATGGGGCATTGGCATTGGACTAATCTTGCATTCAATTTTGATACGGCTTTTGGCATTGATTATGAAGTAGATGTTAGGCAAAATTATGGCAAAAAGGTTAATATTCTGCGTATGACAAACGGACAACCTTTTTGTGAAGATAAGACTTATCGTGTGGCAATGAACAGTTATCGGGGTAATGGTGGCGGAGAATTACTAACTCGTGGTGCAGGAATCTCTCTCAAAGAACTTCCTAATCGTATAGAATATGTAAGCGAAAAAGACCAAAGAAGCATTATTATGGACTATATTGAACGCCATAAAGTGATTGATGCAAAACCGCATAATAACTGGTGTTTCGTACCAATGGAATGGACAGAACCAGCTTTTAGAACGCGACTATAAACTGTTGTTCGGTAAGCATTAAATTTATCCATCTTAACGTTCTGTATAATCATTGGATTTGATTAATAATCTATAAAAACAAGTTATGGGAAAGAAATAATCCATTTTGTTTTGTAATTTTGCAAACAGTTTAACATAAATAGGAAGGAATATGAAAAAGTTATTAATCATAGCATTAGTGCTCCTGACATTTGTTACAATGGCTTCTGCACAGAAACAGGCAGAAATTAAATTCGACAAATTGAGTGTTGACCTTGGAACATTCCCCAAAGAGTGACCCAATTCGTCAAACCACTTTCGTATTCACAAACACTGGAGACGCTCCTTTAGTGATCAATCAAGCTATGGCCAGCTGCGGATGTACAGTGCCTACATACACCAAAAACACCTGTAATGCCAGGACAAAAAGGTGAGATTAAGGTCACATATAATGGCTCTGCATTGTTTCCTGGACACTTTAAGAAGAGCATAACAATACGTAGTAATGCCCAAACGGAAATGGTTCGGCTTTACATTGAGGGTGTAATGACCGACTCAAATAATAAATGATATTCTACTTTTTCTGCAACAGGAAACACCCTTTGGGCTGCTCAACGAGTTGCTCAAGTGACTGGAGAAAGACTCCTTTCTGTAGCAGAACTTATCAAAAAGCCAACATGCTTTTTGCCTTGGAAAAAGACGAGCGTGTTGGCTTTATCTATCCCATATATGGATGGCGTCCCGCCTGTAATCATGCGAGAGTTTGTGCGGAAACTTATCCCTCACCACACAGCAACCATCAGATAATCTTTCGTCACATTATTGCTTCGCATTATGCACTGCAGGAGACGATATTGGGCTATCGATGGACTATCTAAATTCAGATTTAAAGACAGTTGGATTGCAAACGAACGCTACTTTCTCGTTAAAAATGCCGAATACTTACGTGGGATTACCTTTTATGGACATTGATTCTGAGGAAGTTATCCATAAGAAACGTGAAATAGCAGAAGTTCAACTACGTGAATATTGCGAGCAAATTTTTGACAGAATTCATTGTAAGAATCAGCGCAATCATAGTCATTGGCCACGCATAAACAGTAATATTCTTGGGGCATTCTTTGTTAATAAACTCATCACTGATAAACCCTTTCACGTTGAAAAGCAACGATGTGTAAAGTGTGGGATATGTGCTAACGTCTGCCCTGTAGACAATATAGAAGGTGGACACGGCCTAATGCCTAAGTGGAAGCATACAAATCGTTGTCTAACTTGCTTCGCATGTTATCATCATTGTCCACATCATGCAATAGAATATGGTAGACAAACCCAACACAAAGGCCAATATGTATTCAAATAATACAATTTGATTTTTAGAACTAACTAATTGAAAGAATTTATTAAAAGAAATTATAATGAAAACCATTTTACTCACCATTGGCATGATGCTTACAGCCCTTTTCAGGGCATGCAATGCCTGCCGATACAATATATGTCATGCGAAATGACGGCGTAATGGTACCTGCACCAACCTTTCGGAAGTGCTGAATCTGAGCTTATAACACCACGCAAACATCCTGATAATTCACAAGTAATTCCGACACGAGCAATCGACACTTCACGACGCTATACGCCTCATACGGGTAGGCCACATATATTGGTTATCCTCGCAAACTTTAAGGATGTGAAGTTTCAAGTGCATGAACCAAAGGCGGCTTTTCATGATTTTTTTAATGCTGAAGGACCTATTGTCAATCGCGGAAATGGTAATAACGAGAACTTCGGGAGTGTCAGTCAGTATTTTCAAAGCAACAAGTCTTGGCGCTTTTGAGCCTGTATTTGAAGTTTATGGTCCAATCGATTTGCCAAAAGATATGACTTATTATGGAGGCTCAAATGCCAATAATAATAGCGATGAAAAGCCAAGAGAACTTGTGCAGGATGCTGTTAATTGTGTCAAAGATCAAGTCACAAATATAGATCGATTGGATTCAAATAACGATGGATATATAGACTGTGTCTATGTGGTCTATGCTGGATTAGGGCAAAATAATGGTGGAAGTGCAGAGTCTGTATGGGCATGTACAAGCGTAATTAACAACCCTTCATTGAAGATTGGCAATAAGAACGTCTATAATTTCAGCATTGGTGCAGAACTCTTTCCCAGTCGAATTAGAAACCAAGCCAATGGACAAGAGCGCGCAATGCAAATCAATAGTATTGGTGTTACGTGTCATGAGTTCTCGCATGCAATGGGATTACCCGACATATATCCTATCAATTCATCTGCCTATTTAGATAACCAAGAGATGGAATATTGGGACTTAATGGATGGTGGAGAGTATGCAGGTAATGGAGGTTTTATACCAATGCCTTATACAGCTTGGGAGAAAAAGCAAATGAATTGGCCTGTAAACATTCAGCCTTTAACGTCAAAAGGAAACATAACTATGGATAAATCAGCTGATGATGGAGGCGTCGTCTATAAGATTATTAACCCTGGAGATCCAAACGAATACTTTCTTTTAGAGAACATAACCAAGACTGGTTGGTATGTGGGGGCAAGTAATCAAGGACTACTTGTCTATAAAGTAGTCGACCAAGGCAACGTTAATATGAGTGATTATCCTAACAACACACCATACAGACCCCGTATGGCTGTCGTGCCAGCTGACGGACTTTGTATGTCAAGCTATTCAATTCAAGTTCATGAGCCTACAGAACCCTAACTATAAAGAGCTTAATAGACAGGAGAAAAGAAAGTATAAGAACCAGCTAAAGGGGAGACGTTTTTCCCCGGAACAGTCAATGCAGATAACCTGAATGACAACTCTAATCTGCCCCAATTTCTGGTGGTACACAAAGGGAGATCTTAATGAAAGAGCAACATTAAATCCATCTTATTATAAAGTGAATCAATCACTTAAAAACATTAAACTCAATGCAAATGGGGCTATATCGTTTACATTTTATCCAAAATATAATAGCCTTGATGGCATAAATAAAATACAGATTGAGAACTCAGAAGACCACCATATCTTTACACTTGATGGCAAATATGTTGGCAACCAGCTTGAGAACCTATCCAAAGGTGTCTATATTCGCAATCATAAAAAAAGTCATTTGTAAAATAAAGTTCGCATTGAATGAATAGAAGTTTTTGGGGCTAATACGCTTTAGAACTGAAACTAAAATATTTTTTTATCAAAAAAAGATTGCGAAAATATTTGGTAATCCAAAAAAAGTCATACCTTTGTATCGTTATCCTGAAAACAATCTTTTTACCTTAAAAAGGACTAATACCTATTGAAGATTTGGAGCGGTTACCTGTGAAGGTCATCGCTTTTTGCACTATTTTGAATCTACTGATTTTTAGAACTAAGTTGAATAATATACATAGAATAAATTTATATTCAAGAAAAAGATAATTCATAATGCAAATTGAAAAAAATAAGGTTCCATGATGTGATTATTAATCATCATAAAAATGTAATCCAAATCAACCTGCATCCCTTTAATTAGAGTCGGCTCTCCCACCCTATACAACACAATTGCCATTTCGCATCATCTCTTCTCCTCTCAAGCACTATTTAATAGTAATAGTCTGAGGAAGCATACTCACTATTCTTCCTTATTGAATTACATTACACGCATACGGAATACATTCTTAATGTAGTCATTTTACAAAAGCTAATTCATTATACTGATATCAAAGTGATATAGATGCTACTTTGTAAAGCTTAAAAGCATATAGAGTAATCTGCGTCAAATCATCGTGTGATTTGACGCAGAAAACACAATAAAATACCTTATATCATACGATAATATGACATAAATCATATTATCAGATTTTAATCAATTTTACTCAAAACGCATTTATACCATCAAACGCATTTTACCATTAAAGCCTATGATAACTTTAATTTGATAGGCTGTAGGACTATCAGGCACACAAACATTTGCTGTAAATAAGAAACCATTTGTATTTGTTTCAGTGTAGTTTATGTCACTCAATATACTCTGACTCAACACGCCTGAAGGTATCTGCTGTTTGAAATCAGACTTCCGGAAATCACGACTAAAGAGTTGATTACTTCCCTTAAAGATGCTGACATGAACAATATTATCAAAATACACATTATCAACCTCAACACCTTCGTCATTATAAGTCTGTTTCGCTACTTTAAAAGTAGTTGGATTAACCTGTGTATACCAATGATAATGAGCGTTTCCATAGATGACTACAGAATCGCGTTTAATCAATTTTTTTCTGGTTTAATGCTACAGGATGTGACATCCCGAAAGAAAGACAAATAAGTGTTATCATTTGTCTTTATACATTTAATCAAGTCACCATTTTGGTTCTTGAACATGAAAGAGGTGAGGCGCTTGCTTCACAATCTGATACTTAGCAACATTCGAACTGTGAAGAACGAGTGAGTCTTTTTATTATTTGAAAGTAAACAGGTTGTGAGGTACTATCAGGATAAAAAGATAGTATCACCAACCACACGAAAGGCAGGACTATCGTCATCTTCATTCAACCAAAGACCTTGAAGCATGCTGTATGATCTTCTGAAGGCTGGTCTGTAGAACTTTGTTTTATGATTACTACATGAGACTCCAACAAGGGTCATAGTAACCACAAACAACATAGGTAATAAAGCTATATTTTCGCATCAATCAAATAATTCTGCATCTTGTAAAGAGCAAGCTTTCAGATCCTTTTCCGATGTCAAAACATCCTTTGAATCGATAGGCCACTCAATGTGAATCTGCTCATCATTCCAACGAATACTGGCCTCATGTTGTGGTGCATAAACATTATCTACCTTATAAGTAAAGATTGCTTCGTCACTAAGTACAAGGAAACCATGCGCAAAACCACGTGGAATAAAGAGCTGACGCTTATTCTCTTCAGAGAGTTCTACCATGACATATTTTCCCAAAGGTAGGGCTACTCTTGCGAATATCAACGGCAACATCCAAGACCTTTCCCTTGATTACGCGAACCAATTTTGCCTGAGAATACTCTCCTTTTTGATAGTGGAGACCACGCAATACGCCATAAGAAGACTTAGATTCATTGTCTTGTATAAACTTGATTTTTACCTACTTTCTGCTGGAATTCTTCGTCTTTCCACGCTTCAAAGAAATAGCCACGAGCATCTTGAAAGACACGAGGCTCGATGATAAATACACCTTTTATGTCCGTCTGTTTATACTCCATCACTTGTAAAGTGTTTGTTTTTTTCCATGGCACAAAGATACAACTTTTACAATAGTTATCAAAAATAAAAAAAGATAAATAAATGATTAATGAAGATTTTTTTCGCAAAACTTTGAAAGCTAAAAATAAAAGTACTAAATTTGCAACGTGATTGAGTTAGAAAGACATATCGAAATACTTTTTGCTCACGAATGATTGCGTCATAATTCCTAATTTTGGAGGATTTATGGCACATTATCGGGCTGCTCACTTTGACGAAAGAGACAATTCGTTTCTTCCGCCAACGCGAACTGTGGGCTTTAATCATGCCTTTAAAAACTCAATCGATTCGCTGCTTGCGCAGTCTTATGTAGAGGCTTATGACATCAGCTATCCAGAGGCTTTACGACGTATTGAGCAAGATACTGAAGAATTGAAACAGGTGCTTCAGAATGAAGGTGAATATAATTTAAGGAATCTTGGACGCCTTTCACTTAACAACGAAGGGCAATATGTCTTTTGAACCATGTGAGGCAGGTTTGCTTACTCCATCGCTTTATGGACTCAGTAGCTTTGAGTTCAAAAAACAAAAGCAATGCTCTGAAATGCAAACTGAAGTTGAAACTCATATAGAAAGAGACTCAACCGAAAGCACAAATTCTTGACTTTGTTGTTCCTGAAGCAATCGAAGAAACAGAAGAAAAGTCATATACGATTCGTCGAAGTGTAGTTAGAAATATTGCGGTTGCCTGTATTGCAGTATTGTTTTTCCTATTATTACCTTCAACATTAAGTAATGGAGAAAAGGCTACAATGACTGGAAACAGGATTGATACCAACCTCTTAACGGCTATCATGCCTAAGGAAGTGACGATTGGTAATGCAGCAAATCACATTACAAAAGACATGACTAAGAAGGCTTTTTGAAGCCGTAAAAAGAAGAAAAAAATTGCTGAAAAAAATCTTTCATCAACTGAGGTTGAAGAGACGAATACTCCTGCTAAAAAGCTATTATAGTATAGTATTAGCCAGTAGAGTAACTCGCAAGAATGCTTCTGATTTTGTAGCCCATCTACATCATAAAGGTTATGATGAAGCAAAGGTGTTAACACAAAGAAATCGCACAAAAGTTATTTATGGACAATATGATTCAGAAGAGGCTGCACGCAAAGTAGTGAATAAACTTCATCAAAAAGCAGACTTTTCAGATTGTTGGATTATCCATATCAAATAATCATTTCCTATATTTTTTTATATGAAACGCGTACGTTGCCCCAAATGTGATAACTACATTACATTTGATGAAACCAAATATCAATTAGGACAATCTCTTGTATTTGAATGTCCCGAATGCGGCAAGAACTTTGGCATTCGAATGGGAGTCTCTAAACTTAAAAATACACAAAAGGAGGAGAACCCAGATGAACAAGCAAATGAAAAGGGTTGCGGTTCGATAGTAGTAATTGAGAATGTGTTCCACTATAAGCAGGTAATACCACTCCAAATGGGTGATAATGTCATTGGACGCTATATGAAAGGTAGTGGAATTAATTGCCCTATAGAGACTAATGACCCAAGTATTGATATGACACATTGTATTATCAACGTCAATAAAGATAAGCAAGGACGTCTCAAATACATTCTCCGTGATGGGACCAAGTTATACTGGAACTTTCGTTGATAATGTGATATTGGGTGATAGAGAACGTCGCGTTATCGAAGATGGAAGCCTATTTACAATTGGCGCTACAAGCATTATACTTCGTGGAACAGAAGGAAACGAATGATTGTTAGATGTATAATATCATTTTAAATTGCTTTTGTTAGAAATAACATTTAGTCGACTTTTTGATATTAAACATTATTCTTTTGGGTTTATTCAAGGGCATAAATGACATAAATAAAAAGGGCGAGTTAAACGACTCGCCCCTTTTTCTATTAATCAAGATCTTTATTCTGACACTTTAACAACCTTGTAATCACGCTTTCCTGAAGGCCAAATTCCCTTTATAATCAACACTGGATCTTGACTTGTAGAAGCACTCTTTACAAGCTCTTGTAAGTCAGAAAGGCTCTTCAAAGGAGTGTCATTAGCATACAACATGATAAATCCTTGTTCGATACCTCCACTCTTAATAGCTCCCTTTTTCGACTTTAGTTACCTCGAGACCAAACGTCAAATCAAATTCCTTTTTCTGTTGTTCTGTCACAGGACGGAAGCTTGCTCCAAGCACATCTAAGTCTGCAGTCTTAATGACTTTCGTATTTCCCTTGTGCGTTCTTTAGCGTCACTGTCTTAGAGTGTTTTGACTTTATTATGTAAGTAAGTTAGGGTTACTTTCTCACCCGGACGCTTCTTAGACAGGAGCTCCTGAAGCTCAGACATCTTCGTAATCTTCTTGCCATCGGCTTCTGTTATGACATCACCTTTGACGATACCTGCGGCAGATGCCGAACTACCTTCAGTCACTTCAGCTACATAAACGCCTTCATTTGTACCGAGATCTACGTCCTTTTTCTCATCTTTTTGAGCATTAATATAGTTGAGAACATCACCACCTCGAATACCAAGAACAGCGCGTTGTACTGTACCATATTTCTTTAAGTCGTCAACAACTTTAACCATAATAGTCGTTGGAATGGCAAAACCATAACCACTATATGAACCTGTTTGTGAGTAAAGCATGGCATTAATACCCACCAATTCGCCTTTAGCATTGACCAAAGCACCACCAGAATTACCTGGGTTTATAGCTGCATCAGTTTGAATAAAGCTTGAAATCTGTGGCCCATTTGAGCCTTCTCCACCCATTGAACGAGCTGCACTAACAATACCAGCCGTTACTGTTGAGCTAAGATTATAGGGATTACCTACTGCAAGCACCCATTCACCAACTTTAAGATTGTCACTATCACCAACAGGAAGCGTCGGAAGATTCTTTCCATTAACCTTAATAAGAGCCAAATCTGTATTTGGATCTGTTCCAATTATACGTGCAGAATACTCTCGATTGTCATTTAATGTCACGGTAAGTTCATCAGCTCCATTAACAACATGATTGTTTGTAACAATATATCCATCAGGACTGATAATCACACCACTACCTGTAGCCTCCTTCTTTGGTGTTTGAACACGACGTTTCTGGCGGCCGTTCCCTTGATCAGGATTACCAAAGAATCCGAAAGGACCAAAGAAATCACTGAATGGATCCTCTTGAACATCGACGGTTTGTACCTTAGAATTCTGCACATATTTAATATGAACAACGGCTGGAAGTGCCTTTTCCGCAGCATAGGTTAAGTCTATCGGTTGTCCCGAAGGAACCGCTTCAATCGCTGGGGAGGCATTTACTTTGATAAAAGCTCCCGTTGAAAGGGCAAATGCACCCTACACACATTGCCCCCAAAACATACTTACTAAACATTTTCATAATTATCTTTTTTTGAATTTACGTTTTAATCTGTTTATAATTCGTTTTAAGTTTTTAATTGATTGCAAATATACAACTACAATTGATAAAACTAACTGAATTTCTTAATTCTTTATCCGTATTTAACAATTCGATTTAACACATTAACAGCTCTTAAACGACCTATTTTTTTATTTTTTTACACTTATTAAATTACGACATTATATAATAGGTATTCTATCTTAAAAGAAATGCTATGAAAAGACGAATAAAATGTATGCATTAGACCGAAAATAACAAAAGTAAAACGATAATAACCAATTCCACATAACGATTAAGCTTAATTGCTACTATCAAATCTTTAGAAGTAATCTCCCGATTATACCTTCCAATATAAGGCTTCGATATCATTTCTCCATGATAGACATGCGGTCCACCGAACCGACAAGCCAAAATCGAAGCTAAAGCAGCTTCAGGCCATCCGCTATTGGGACTGAGGTGAGCCTTTGAAAACATCAATATGTCATGCCAAATAGACATGAAACGACTCCGTGACATAGGTGTAATCACAACAGAAACCAATAGCATCAACATCGCTGTTAAACGTGCAGGCACCCAATTAACCACGTCATCCAAGCGTGCAGCAAACATCCCAAAACGACGAAAACGACGTGTACGATATCCTATCATTGAGTCAAGTGTGTTAATCATTTTATAGGTCATCATACCTGGAACCCCTAAAACGACCAACCAAAATAAAGGTGCAACAACTCCATCTGAAAGGTTTTCAGCTAAAGTTTCAAGTGCAGCCAAACGAATTTCTTGGGCAGAAAGTTCTGACGTATCACGCCCTACAATGCGCGAAACCTGTGCCCTGCCCTGCTCAACAGACACATTTACTGCTGCAAACACACTCTTTACTTCTCGCACAAGTGTAGTACCTGCAAGGCAATAGAATATACAAACAGCTTCTAAAACAACGCAAATGACGTCATCAAATAAGGATAAAATCAACGTGAAGAGCATGAAAGTACAAGCTGTTAACACGATAGTTAATGCAGCCCCTTTTAAGCAACGTCTCTGCCCTTTGTTTAACTTCCGCTCACCAAAAGCAATCACTCGTCCAAAAAGCTACAATTGGATGAGGCAACCATTCAGGGTCTCCGAGGATGCGATCCGCTATCCATCCAATAATCAAAGATACTGCTTTAAACATGTTAACAGCGTTTCATTTTCTTCATGTAACTGTGTAGCTAAACGAATATAATGGTCATCTAATCCCTCAAACGATGATGCATCACGAATCAATATACCTTCCTTTATAGCTAAATTTTCTTTAAGCAACGAAGAGTTTAAGTGTTTCAAACGAACCAGAAAGAAATTCGTTTGCGTCGGAAAGTGCTTCAAATCCTTCCATCTGATTAATGCTTTCACGAAACCATTCCGTTTCTTTTTCGCATCCAATCTATAGATGGTAACACGTTGATATCATGCGTTACAAGATATTTTTCCAGCTTCAATTGCCAGACTATTTACACTCCATGGTGTCCTAAACTCCCTCAACTTTGCAATAATATCACGATGTGCTGTCAGATAACCAAGACGTAAACCAGGAACACAATACTTTTTAGTCATCGAATGAAGTAAAATCATCCTTCCATGTTTTACAATGTCCTCATCACACAACATTGTTGCAGTTGTATAATCTTCATAGGATTGATCAATGACAAACAGTTCGTTTTCATCGTCCGAAGGATAGAGCTCTGTTGATGAAACACACGTACCTGTCGGGTTATTTGGATTGCAAATCCATCGCAAACAACCTTGTCCTCCATGATGAGGATATTCAGAAAAAGCTTGGAACCGATACGATATGTCTTCGCGATTCATAGGCTTTTTGCAATTAGATGGATAGCTGAAGTGATGCCGTTTGTCACCATTATCTCATCCGAACTCACGTGAATTTTGCCTGCAATTAGATGCTCTAAAGATGTTGGTTCGGGTTCAGGATAATGACGAATGATGTCTATATGCTGGCAAAGATGTGCTTCTAAATCACTTAAATCAGCATGCGCCCATATATTAGAACTAAAGTTCAACCGAATATTTGGATAGCGAAATAAATCATCTCCGTGCTCTTTCATTTGTTGTTTTTCTATTTAAGTAACTTCAGAACTCGTTTTCTACACAAAACAAATTGGTACATAGTAACTTACAAAATGTATCTCTTTATACTGCAATCTGCCACAGATTATCGTGTAAAATGATGCAAAACATGATGTCATTTAGCACAAATCAAAAATATAAATTGATAGTATCATCTATCCCATATGAATTTCGACGTTACATCATTCATCTTTCATCAGCTTTTTTAAGTGCATCAATATCCAAATGATTTCTTATATGGTTGGCAAGTAAATCATATTGTTTTTCACGAAAAATTCCTATCGTTCAGTGACTCATTTTCAGGTGAATCCCCATGCAACGTGTCTTCCTCTTCAATGACGATATCGTCAAAATAAGGTATGACACCTAACACAGGCACACCACAATAGGATTCTATCATCTTTCTTCCTTCATCAAACAATCTTGCGTCACCACGGAATTTATTGATAATTATGCCTTTAATACGTTCTCGGTCATGTGGAGATTGAAGCATAATACTGCCGTAACAACTTGCAAAAACGCCTCCACGATCAATGTCAGCTACTAATAAAACAGACGCGTTGGCATAGTGAGCCATAGACATATTGACTAAATCTTGCTTCAAAAGATTCATCTCTGAGATACTTCCTGCACCCTCAATAACAATCGGGTCATATTGTTTCGCTAAACGATTATAGGCTTTCTGTATGCAAGAGCGTAAGTAATTGCGATCTTCTTCAGCGTAGAGTTGCATCGCGGTTTTAATGCCAATAGACTCTCCTTCGACTATAACCTCCGACGATTTCTCCCCTGTTGGTATCAATAAAAAGAGGGTTCATATCAGTTGAAAGCTCTATACCTGCAGCCTCAGCCTGTACCCCTTGCGCACGCGCAACACGTTTTCCGTCGGCTGTAAGATGATAGAATGGCGCCATATTCTGCGCCTTGAATGGTGCCGGATGCATGCCATCCTGTTTAAAGATGCGGCAAACAGCTGTGGCAATAACACTCTTTCCGACATCACTTCCCGTGCCACAGAACATTATTGGACGCATAGTGCCAGAATAAAAAGATAGTCACTCAATCGGTTCATCAGTCTCATTACCTCGTCATCTAAAGTGTAATCACGGCGCAAAGTCCACATTCTGCGTTCACAAGTACGCGCTTTTGTGCGTGCAAACTGTAGCTGTGCTGCCAACAAAGAGCCTCCGGGAACAACAAAACAAAAGCGGTCTTTACTTGTGTTTTCATCAATATAGTGTTCTAAATCAACAATCATTGATGAAAAACTTTTTATCTTCTGAGGGCAGAACATTAGAACTATCAGCTATCATTCCCATGATTTTCATCAGCAAAAGTTGCAGATTGTGCAATCTCTCCCGTTCGGGATTGTCTGCAGGCATTAGTGCAACCACAATACCGAGCAACGCATTCAGTTCATCAATTTGGCCGTTTGTTTCAATACGAATATCGTCTTTTGCTACGCGTTCACCATGTCGTAGAGAGGTTTTTCCTTGGTCTCCACGCTTCGTATAGATTTTCATTGTCATTTATTTTTTTCATTATAACATAAATAATTATAGGCGCACCCAACAATGGAGTGACTGCATTTAGGGGAAGAATCCCAAGTTCTCCTGGAAGAATACAAAAGCAAATTACAGAGTAAAGCCACAGCTGAACCCGTCAGCATTGTTGCCGGAAGAAGTGAGAGATGATTGTCTGTATTCAGCAATAGGCGTGCAATATGAGGAACAGCTAAGCCTATAAATGCAATAGGTCCACAGAAAGCGGTCGTTATAGCCATTAAAAGTCCCTGTTATAATCAATAGGAAATTGCGTGTGCGTTGAACGTTAATGCCAAGATTTTTCGGCATATTGCTCACCAAGAAGAAGGGCATTTCAATGGTTTCATCATTAATAAAGCGGCAAGCAAAACCTAATAAAACGATGCTTGCAAACAGAGGCATTTGAGCCATTGAAACGCCTCCAAAGTTACCCAATCCCCCACACTAAATACGACTTAACGCCTTCTTCTGTAGCATAGAAATTTAATATAGAGATAATGGAATTTGCTACATATCCAACCATGATTCCAATGATTAATAGCAGTATACTGCTGCGAACCATCGAAGAAAAAAAGAAGAGCAGCAATGTAATCAGCATTGCGCCTACGAATGCAGCCAGCAAAATGGCTAAAAAACCACTAACAGAAAAGGCCGCCGTTGTCACGCTTCCTCCTAATAAAAGCATTACCAAAGCAACGCCTAATCCGGCACCACTGCTAATGCCGAATATGCCGGGACCAGCCAAAGGATTTCGAAATGCAGTCTGTAACAACAAGCCACAAGCCGACAAAGCGGCTCCAGTGAGCAATGCAGTCAAGGCTTGTGGCAATCTCGATTCCATGATAATATATTCCCAAGAGGGATGTATCGCTAAGAGATTTGATGTGACTTCATCATGCAAAAAGGGGAAAATTACGTGAAGAGTTGTTGAAAAAGGTATGCTGACACTCCCCATAATGAGGTTTAGAATCAGCAACATGATAATACAACCACCCATCAAGATACAATATCTAATGCCTTTTTTTCCCATTCAATTTTAGCTTATTTCAAACGTTGATAGTAATGCATTGGTGCAAAACCAGCAATATCTGGATGTACAATTTGAATCACATCGCTCAACAACCTGTCAGGATGAAAGCTCACTTCTTCATAATATGGCCGACGAGTACAATCACATGCGAAAACTTGATGCGTCTTAACAGCCTTAAACTCGCCGTAACCTGCATTTTCTTTTAATAGTTCCTGTAATGTAGAAGGATGCTCATTGTATTTGAATAACCATATATCAGCCTTGCTAGCCCTGTCTAAAACCGATTCAAAAGATAAGGCAACACTCCCTGAGTGGGTATCGTTCGCAAATACATATCGTGCTCGGGCATCTTGCAATAAGCCGCCAATCACGCTACGACCACCAGGAACATACCACACGTTTCCCATCATTCTTTTCGGTGAAAACAGAGCGTGTTTGCTTTTGCTGTTTGCGCTTTTTGCTTCAGTTGTTCGTAATTGCTTTTTACCTCATTAAATAATGAATCGGCTGCCTTTTTCACGTCCAAAGAGCATACCATAAAACTTCATCCATTCGGCTCTTCCTAACGAAGACTCTTCCATATAGTCAGCCATTTCGATGAGTGGAATATGAAGTTTGTCTAATTTTCCATAACCGCCACTATTTTCAAAGGGTGAAACCATTATCGCTTCAGGCTTCAAGTCAATTATCTTTTTCTACGTTTGAACTCATGCTATTACCGCAATCAACAACGTGATGTGCATCAGATATTGGCAACTTTGCACGCTGTTGTACATCTGGAATCGAAATATATTGCAAATCACATACCCCTTTGATTGCTGACTCTGCTTTCAAATCATAAAGCAAAGCACAATGAACGGTTGTGAAAACAACCGAGCGAGTAATCGGTGTTCTGACAATCGTCACCTCTTGATTATTGTCAGAAGAGAACGCTTTGCATATCTCATCACCTGCTTTTCCCTTAGGAACAAGTGCATAAGTATGAAGGATTTTACCTTGTTTCCACGGATCTGTCAGCGTGGCAATTGAATAACCTTGGTATTTAACTATCTTCAGATGGCGGGCATACTCAAAACGAACGGTGTCTCCACCACTCGCTTCCAATCTCGTTTGAGAATGGTTGCAAGAAGTGAAAACACCGATAATGATGATTAGAAATGCGAATAAATCTTTTCTCATTACTTCCAATCGACCTTTGTATTAAAAGAAGATTGTAGCCGGACCCTACACCCACTTTAGTTGAGTGAAGTTCATTACCGCTTGCATCAAATTCCTTCAAATAACCTGCTGTTGAATAGCTCAAACGACCTCCAATCCTTTCATAGAAGCTTATAAATATGTGACCAGACATAGGATCTACAGCGATGGCACTTGGCGAGAACTTAGTTGCATCATATTTATATGTCATGGTTGACGTAGCCTTCTTAAATGGGTCATAAATAGAATAACTTAACGTAGGAGCACCATAGGGCGCGTTAACTGTGTAGAAAGAACCGCGATAATATGATACCAACGTTGCGTTGGGCACAACATCTTCTGCTATATCTTTGCCATTCTTAGTCTTAAGTATCTTTAAACCTGCACCAAGTTGGTTATAACTTGCATCATAACTGCCCCAATCCAACACATAAACACCAGTTGGATTCACATAGATAGCTTGCGGATTCTTTATTCCTTCAATCTTGAATTCTTTTACTTCGTCTGTTGATAGATTAATTTTAGAAATAGAACCATTTCCATTTCCCCAATCACTATTTGCTACATAAATGAAGTTATTAGCGGCTGTAAGTCCTTCAGGATATGAACCTACTTTTGTAACTTTTGCGCAATGTAAACGTGGTTGTATCAATTGCAGCAACATATCCGCCGTATGTTGTCACCCAAACTGCACCATCGCCTGCAATGATGTGTCGCGGCTTCTTACCATCTGCAGCACCTAACAAGTCGGTGGTTTTAATCTGCTTTACAGACTTCTGATTGCGGTCCACAACTTCGATTGTACTTTCGTCAGTAACCACATAATAGATTTTACTTCCATAACAAACGCCGTCATTCACTGTACCACCTAACAAACGACCATTGGCCTTTGTGAAAAATATTCTCCGAGACAGCATTTGTTGCATAATCCCAATAGCTTATTGACCCAGGAATCTTCGATTTCATATTTCCGGAACAGGCAACAAACGCACCATTAGACGTAAGGACAGGCTGCAAATCGGGAGTGTCGTCTTTGTCACACGAAGTGAATAATGCGATACTCAATAATACAGTTGATAAACTTAAAATGATCTTTTTCATATCTTTTTTTATTTAGAATTTATAATTAACTACAAATTGATAACTGACGCCAGGCATAGGATAGTTCCCCACTATCTCATACTGCTGGTTTAAGATGTTCTTGATGTCTCCGCGCAAAGAAAAGCTCCCCGTGTTTCATCACAAAACGATGACTGCAGGTTAATCCCATATCAAAATAACCAGCCAATCGCGTTCCGTCATAATGTGAGTTCGACGCCCATCGGCTGCCATACCCTGCTCCATGAACAACAACGTCAACCCACGGATTTCCCCACTTAACTGAACCTGAAACAGAGTGTAAAGGGATATATGCAATCTGTTTTCCATAATCGGGAAGAGATTTATCCTCCCGGTCGGTCACATTCTGATAACTATAGCCGCCGAAGAACAGAAGATTATGCTTTTCTGCCAATTGATAGTCGCCGCGAAGCGAAACTTCAACTCCTTTTTGACTGAACTCTGCCGATATTTACATTCGTCCAGATAAACATATTATAAGGTATGGCCACAATCTTGTCCTTTATGTGATTCAGATAACCATCGGCCGTAATCTCCAGATTAAATCTATTTGAAAACTGCTTCTGCCACGTCACACCAAGGTTTAATTGGTCTGTCGTTTCGGGTTTCAACCTTGGGCTCCCGAAATGAAAGAAGTAGTTTTCGTTGAATGTCGGCGCACGAAAGATATTCTTATACGATGTTCTGATGTAAAACTGTTCGGAAGAGAAAGGACGATAAGACAAAGAGAACGATGGCGACAGTTTACGCCCATTCTTTTGCTGCTTCGCCACGCTCTGCCCCATTCAAATAAACAGAATATAGCGCACGTCCAAGCAAAACCAAGCGCGGAGTAACATATTTCACTGAAAAAGACTCCAACAACGTATGCCGAAATGGACGCACATCCGTGGCCAAACTGCTATTCAGGTTATTGAAAACATAATCACTCGCAAAAGCGAACGAAAGCCCATCGGTCGGAGTAAACATTGCTGCCAAAAGAGCCATATGCCCTCGCGTTGCCAGTAGTCTGCATCCATAACATGATTAGGAGAATACTTATCGCGGTAGCGCGAGCTGCTCCAGTTGAATTTGCCCTTAGCTTTCCAGCTCCACAACCCATTGGCCGCATGTTGCCGCCAGCCGAACTGCGCAAAACCATTGCGGTCGTGCAATGACTCACCATTTATGTCACTATAATACTTTGCGATGCCCGGCAACAAGCGACTATTGTCATAATAATAGACTTTTTCCATCGATTTCCCCATATTTCCCAGTCGAAACATAAGCATTCAACTCGCCGTGCCCGCTATTCATTCGGCTGTTGTTGCGTCGCCCATGTGTTTTATAGATTCCATTGCGCAACGTGAAGGGATAATCATTTTCGGCGTAGATATATTCGCCGTTTGCCGACAATGTCACACGATTGCTCACGGATTGAACATAGTAAACAAACGGACTTACGTAGCCGAATGAGCCGAATTTCAGCTGCGTTTGCAGGTGGACGCGATGATCTGCCGGACGTTCAGTCAAGGTGGTCATTCTGAACAGCGCCGCCGAAGAAACCTCACGCGCGGATAAAAATACATCGTTCTCCCCACCTATCGACAGCGTCAACGACTCAATATTGTCTAATGCATAGCGCGAAACATCAACCGAACCGCTCTGGGTGTCGCTCAACATGAAGCCATCATAACTCACACCCGTATGTTGAGCACCAAACCCTCGTACACCGATAGTTTTCATGCCTCCTGCGCCTCCATAATCACGAAGATTGACACCAGGCATGCGATGCAGCGCGTCGGCGATGTCCGTAATGCCCATATTGGCAATGTTCTCCCGATTGAGCACGCTGCCTGGCACAACATCGGTGATGCCACGACTTCCGTGATAGCCGACAACCTCAACTGCCTTCAAATCATGCACGCGCACGCTGTCTTTGGGCTGTTGTGCCCACGTTGGACAACAAACAACACAAGGAATGCTCAAAACAACGACAAGCTTATGTTTAAGCTGAATCATTTTCTGTCAAACTTTGAATAAAACTTCAACTATCTTCCTCGAAATAATGAAGCAATAACTCGCAACGGCAGGTCTTCTGACTACACGATTCACGAAAGAGTGCCTTCCCAACAATTGCCGTCAGTGGCTTGTTTCCTTTCTAAAAATATCGTTCACAGCAGCGGGACTGTTAAGGAATCTCACCTTATTCCCTTTTTAATCACAATGAATTATGAACCAATTGCGTGTGCGAAATTAATATAAAAAAATGTAATTGAGCAAGAAAAACGCGGCTTATTAACTAAAAAGATTGTGGCCGACGACCGCTTTATAGACGTGCGATGACTTTTTAACTTTGGGAGAATATCAGAAAAGAAGATAAAACTGCTCAGGAACTGGTGTAAATTATCAGAATTCGCGAAAAAAACTGCTCAGGAACTGGGGTAAATTATCAGAATTCATGAAACTGCTCAGGAACTGTAAATTATCAGAATTTAGCTAAAAACGTTCAAACACCCGGGGACATTGCAAAAAAAGCGTGATTCTGATAAAACATCCCGGGGACAATTGCAGAAAAATCGCGTGATTCTGATAAAACACCCGGGGACAATCATCTATTTTTCCTTTCAAAAGTGAGAAATATCTTAAAGATTAAGGATAAAAAAGACCTCCCGTGAGACAAAAAAACGAGAGGCGAATGGCCAAACAGGCCGTTGAAGAGAAGAAAAACACAAGGTTATGAAAACAAATCGAGTTTGTTCTTGCGTGCTTCGTCTAACGAAATTATCTTTTTGTTGTTCTTTCTCATAACCGCTCCGCAATTCGGCATACTTTTTCATCTAAATTGTGCTTCAAAACGGCGCGTTCTTTTCTTGTTCAGCAGCTTTGCCGCTATTAAAGCGTTTTTGCGAAGCGTCTTTCATCCAAACAACGGGACCTCCGTAGACGGGCGCAATCTTCAACGCCACATGAAGCTGACTTGTGGTTGCGCCGCCAATCATAATTGGAATCTCAAGCTGTGCTTTTTTTCATTTCTAAAGCCACATTTACCATCTCTTCTAACGATGGCGTTATCAATCCGCTCAGCCCAATCATGTCGGCGTTCTCTGCAATGGCGCGCTTGACAATCTGCTCGGCAGGCACCATTACCCCCAGGTCAATCACTTCATAATTGTTGCACGCCATGACCACTCCCACGATGTTTTTGCCAATATCGTGCACATCGCCCTTAACCGTCGCGAGAATTATCTTGCCCGCCTTGTAAGTGTCGTCAGCTTTCTCCATTTCTATGTAGGGTTGGAGTATGGCTACCGCTTGCTTCATGGTTCTTGCCGTTTTAACGACTTGGGGAAGAAACATTTTGCCGGCACCAAACAGTTCTCCCACCTCGTTCATCCCGTCCATCAAGGGACCTTCGATAATATCAACGGCATGAGGATATTGTACTAAAGGCTTCGGTCAGATCAGCTTGCAAATGTTCAGAAATTCCCTTTCTCAATGCATATTCCAATCGTTTTGCGACAGGAAAATCGCGCCATTCCTCATGCTGTTCTGCTGTTTTGCCAAGAACCTCCCCACCCGCTTTGCGTGCGTCTTCATTGGCCTTAATTTCGTTGGCCAATTCGATGAGCGCCTCGGCAGCGCCCTCTTTGCGGTTTAACACAACGTCCTCAATGATGCGAAGATGGTCGGAAGGGATGTCCGCATAGGTGATTTTTGTCGCAGGATTGACAATACCGAAGTCCATTCCTTGGTTTATTGCGTGATAGAGGAAAACGGCGTGCATCGCTTCGCGGATATAGTTGTTGCCGCGAAAAGAAAAGGAGAGATTACTCACGCCACCGCTGATATGTGCACCTGGAAGATGTTTTTTAATCCACCCCGTGGCTCTGATGAAGTCTACCGCATAATTATCGTGTGCCTCAATCCCAGTGGCAATAGAAAGTATGTTCGGATCAAAGATAATGTCTAAAGGATTAAATCCCACCTCGTCAACAAGCAGACGATAGGCCCGTTCTGCTATTTCTATCTTGCGTTCGAACGTCGTAGCCTGCCCGACTTCATCAAAACACATGACGACAACCGCCGCACCGAATCGTTTGATTTCACGCGCATGGCGAAGAAACTCCTGCTCGCCATTCTTCAAAGAAATGGAGTTCACCACGCACTTTCCTTGCATGCACTTCAGTCCGGCCACGATCACGTCCCATTTACTTGAGTCAATCATCACAGGAACACGCGCCACATCGGGTTCAGAGGCTATGAGATTCAGAAAATTCACCATTTCTGTTTGCGCATCAAGCAAGCCGTCATCCATATTGACGTCAATGATTAAAGCGCCGTCTGAAACTTGCTTTTCTCGCAATGGTTAAAGCCTCTTCGTAGTTCTTTTCTTTGATTAAACGCAGGAATTTGCGGCTACCGGCGACATTACATCGCTCGCCAACATTGACGAAACGCACTTCGGGACTCACTTCTAAGAGTTCAAGTCCGCTTAACCACAAATCTTTCGGCCGTTCAACAGGTTTGCGGGGAGCTTTTTCCTCTGGCCATCTCTGCGTAGCGACGAATAAACTCGTCGGTCGTTCCGCAACATCCTCCGACAATGTTTACAAGTTGTTCATCGATGAATTCCCCGATTTGTGGGGACATACTCTCAGCCGTTTCATCATATTCGCCCATTGAGTTAGGAAGTCCGGCGTTAGGATATGCGGAAATATAATAAGGTGCTTTTTACCCTAATTCTTTAAGATAAGGTTTTCATTTGGCTTGCACCGAATGAACAGTTTAAGCCCACAGAAAAGATTGGATAGCTACATATACTCCCGAGGAAAGCCTCTAATGTCTGTCCGCTTAACGTGCGCCCGGCGAGGTCACTCACAGTTACACTCAGCATGATGGGTAACTCAAGGTTTCGCGCTTCCATTGCATTGATTGCGACATCAATCGCCACTTTTTGCATTCAAAGTGTCAAAGATTGTCTCAATAAGCAAGGCATCTACTCCACCATCCAACAATCCTTTGATTTGTTCTTCATAGGCAAAGTAAAGTTCATCGTACGTCAGATCACGCGCTGCTGGATTACTAACATCGGGACTCATTGAACAGGTTTTATTCGTCGGTCCGATGGCTCCTGCAACAAAACGGCATGTGTCATCGGCCAATTCATCGACAGCTTGTCTTGCCAGCCGAGCGCCCTCATAAAGCCAATTCGTAGCTAATGTCTTCCAACCCATAATCTGCTTGCGAAATGCGTTGAGATGAGAAAGTGTTTGTTTCGATGATATCCGCACCTGCAGCCAAATAGCGTCGGTGGATATCGAGAATGACATCAGGTCGCGTCAAGCTTAATAAGTCATTATTTCCCTTTAATTGTCGGCCCTCAACCTGCTGGAAACGTGTGCCACGAAAGTCTTCTTCTGTCAAATGGTATGATTGAATCATTGTACCCATGGCACCATCTAAAATCAATATCTTCTCTCAATTAAGTCTCGTAGTCCCTTCATTCTTAACAATAAACTCTTGTATTCGTTAACGCATCAGCTTAAAAATGCTTTAATGCGCGGTCCATTTCACGTTTATCTTGCTTCTCCCGCAGTGTTTGACGCTTATCAAATTCCTTCTTTCCTTTAGCCAAAGCAATGTCTACTTTAGCTCTTCCGTGTTTATCGATAAACAGCAGTGTGGGCACAATAGTAAAGCCAATTTGTTTAGAATCCTCTTCCAATTTATGGAGTTCACGCTTCGTCAGCAATAACTTTCGGTCGCGTTTGGCTTCATGATTGCTATAAGATCCATAAAAATATGGACTTATATTCATCCCCTTCACCCACAATTCACCTTTTATATATCACGCAGAAAGAATCAACTAAAGAGGCTTTTCCGTTTCTAATACTTTTGATTTCTGTCCCCGTAAGCACTATGCCTGCAGTGTAAGTATCTACAAAGAAATACTCAAACGAAGCCTTTTTTTATTTCCTTATTTGAACAGGACTCTTTCTTCCTGATTTCTTGCTCTTCTTTATTCATTGTCTATCGTTGCAAAATGTTCTATGTGCTCATCGATGTAATGAGCAACCTTGTTTGTGAACATCTCTTCATGTTCAACAAAGGCATCATCAAAGTCATCAAATACCGCAAACTGCTCGAATAAAGCCATAAATTCATCATCAGTGCAGTCGCTTTCTATCGTTTCATGATACATCGAATAGTATCTATGACTCTTGTTAATCAGCCTATATAGTTCGGGGATTCCCCACTCTCTAAAAGCCTTATCCGTTGGATTCAGGTAAATAAAAGCGCCATAACCATTATGAATTAGCTGCACAAAACCTCCATCCATCACTTCTTCGTGCAGAAAATGATAAGCTAACAATGTAATCTGGTCAGCGTTTCAAATCTCCTATATTGTCATTTGTCAGCTGACCACCAATGGCATCTAAGATTGCATTTACAAACACTTTAACAAATGCATCCACACCTTCAGACGCGGCTTTCTGCAGGACGTTATCTTTTATCTTTACCTCAATCATAAACGAGTTGTTTATTGCAAAAGTAACAAAATAATATGAAAAAAAGCAAAAGACTTACTTTTTTTATTACTTTTGTAAGATGAAGTTATCGGTTATTATCCCTATATTCAATGGAGAAGACACGTTGCAACGTTGTCTTGATTCGGTCGTTTCACAACAGGTTGAAGACTTAGAAATCATCTTGGTAAACGATGGATCTACCGACAAAAGCCTGCAAATCTGCCAACAATTTGCCGAGCATCATGAGCAAACAGTCATCATAGAGCAAGATAACCAGGGACTAAGTGTTGCTCGAAATTCCGGACTTCAAGTTGCAACAGGGTGACTATGTGACTTTCGTTGACTGCGATGATTACCTTGAATCTAATTCATATAAGGCATTAATTTCTAAGCTGAATGAGGATAAAGATATAGATATCCTTGAATATTCTGTTGATGAACGCATCGGCGGTAAGTATCATACACAACTAAAACTCACAGATAAACTCTATACAAACTGGAAGAGTTATTGGCTTTGAAACAGAAGCTTATAAACATACTTATGCCTGCAATAAAAATCTTTAAGAAAAAAAGATTTTTTTAGCTATGAAATGTTTAAGCCTGCGATTCTCTTTGAAGACCTTGAACTCATGTCACGTCTGTTAAAACATTGTCATCGCATACTAACAACATCGCTGGGCTGCTATCTTTATGTTTTCAATGCCAATGGATTGGCGGCCAATGCAACTGGAGAGCAGTTGGAATCAATGCTTACTACGCACTGCCAAATCATGAAACAATGTTGTAACGAAACTTATTTTAGCCACGTAATTAACATACAATTGGATGTTTATAGGCTCACTCAGCATCTTATTTTAACAGATAAATATCCCTATAAAGCGCGGACTTAAGTTAACAATATACCACTATTGTGGCCTTAAAACACTTTTGTGTGCTCCATAAGTTGTTTTGGATTCTTAGGAATAAATGTGTATCTTCAAACAATAAACACCAATAGATTTCAGCTTTTATTACTATTTAAAATTTATAAGATTTCTATCTGAAAAACAAACTTAAATGCTTACAAAATCTACTCAATTTCTGAATAAACACAGAATTTGTTAATAGTAATCACAATACATTTACAAATGAGGTTCAACATCTTTCCATATCAAAATAAAAAAATCAGTTGGATGGAAATACAGCTCATTTTCTATCATTTTGTATTCTATTGACTATCATAAGTTTACACAAGTAAGATTGTTATATCAAACATTTTCACGTAGAAAAACAGCACGATTTGACGCAAATTAAAGCCTACAATGGTGCATTTCACACTATAAAACAAGTCTGTTTATCCTGTAATTCACTATGATTTACTACATGATATGCACAATAAGCAAACGCAAATTGATAAGAATCGGTTTACAACAGGATAAAAAAACAATGTAATCAAACCCAAATTAACATCTTACAATTGCTATCTATCACTATCGTAAAGTGTTAAAAAAACTAACAATAATCTATACAAAAATGTTATATAATTAGATGCGATTCAAACTCGATTTGTCAGTTTGATGACAGATAGAGCCATGCAAGAATAGCAACAAATACAACAGCTATAATAATCTTAAAAAGGCAACTTGTTACCTTTTTTTACAATGAAGATGCCGACCACAATGATCAACAACATGAAGATATATTCTGCAAAATGATTCATGATTAATACTTTATAAGCTTACGAAATGAAGTGGGTATTGGAGTCTCAAATGTCATAGGGGCATGTGTAATGGGATGATAGAAACACAAAACATAAGCATGCAAGCAGAGACGCCCTATCGGATCATCTCCATTTCCATACTTAATATCGCCACAAACAGGATGCCCCATGTCGGCAGAATGTACGCGAATCTGATTCTTCCGCCCTGTTTCAAGTTTGTATTCTACAAGAGAATAATCATTGTTTTGACCAAGAACATGGAAATGAGTCACTGCATATTTACCTCCATTATCCATGGGTGAAGAATAGGTTATATAGGCTTTATTGTCTTTCAACCAATTAGCTATCGTACCTTCTGGTGCCTCTACAACTCCCGATACCACTGCAACATAACGCCTATCATACACAATGTGATGCCAATCTTGTTCAAGTAGCATCTCTGTTTGTTTGTCTTTAGCGTAAATCATCAGACCACTTGTGTCACGATCAAGCCGATGTACAACGTGTGCCGTACACTTTTGACGAGACTTTTTGAAATAATCGTCGAGGACAGTCTTTACATTTAATGTCGAATGTCCAGCCGCCATAGACAATATTCCGATATTCTTTTCAACAACAACCAAGTATCGGTCTTCATAAACTATCTTCACATAGCGACTCTTAAAGATATCGTTGTTACGCTTGGTACGGCTTACTGAGATTTTCATACCAGGCGAAACAGGATAATCAAACTTTGTAATCACCTTGCTTTCAACCTTTATACCGCGCCCTTGAAGTGTCTGTTTAATCTTTGATTTGCTAAGACCCTTCACGTTCTCAAGCAGCCATTCCAACAATTTTTCCATCACGATTGACGACTAAATGATCGTAATCTCCCGGTTTATTATAATTGTTTTGAGCAATCATAGTTTAATCTTTTTTTCTTCGCAACTCTACTCTCATTACTCATTCGATCAAGCGAAGTGATAGCATAAACATACTTTTTCTTCCCATCCTCATAAGGGAGTTTATAAAAGGTTCTTGGCGTTATAGCTACAATCTTTGATGCATCTTCAGTGTTGATATGTTCGCCTTTATCAAATCGATACACAACATATTTCACTGCAATATCATTCCATTTCTTTCCACGAGGAGCATTCCAGAAGAGCACATATCCATCATCTGTCCAGATGGGTTTAACGTGTTTAGGCTTCTTTGGCGCTTTATCATCAATGAAAGGCATCTTGGGTTGTAATGCCGGATATTTCCAATAACCATTCCGCATGGCTGTAGCGTAGTTACCAATGTTATCACAAAAGTTCTTCGCATACCACAAAACTGTTCCATTTACATGGGGAAGTGTGTTATGAAGTCGGCGTTTTGCATTCAACTGATGGCTGTTGGGATTTTTGTGGATCAGCATATTTCACAGTACGTTCAACGTCTTCTCCGATGAAAAGAGGCCGCTTTCCAGCATACTTATCCCACCAACGTGCAAGCTCTTCATAGTCAGCTGTGGGATGACCTATTTGCCAATAGATTTGTGGAACACAATAGTCTACCCAACCATTGTTGACCCATAACAATACATCGGCATAAAGATCATCATAGTTTTGCAATCCCTTCGTGTTGCTTCCTATAGGAGAAACACTTTTATTCCGATAGATTCCAAATGGCGAAACACCAAATTTTACCCATGGTTTTACTGCATGTATACTATCAGAAAGCTGTTTCATGAAGAGATTTACGTTATATCTTCGCCAATCACCTCGGTCTTTTAATCCATTATTATATAACGAATACTCACGGTCATCGGCTATTGTTTGACCGGCAGCTGGGTATGGATAGAAAGTAGTCATCAATGTGAAAACCATCTACATCATAGCGTCTCACGATGTCAGTCGCTATCTTGCAGATATAGTTTCGATTCTCAGGAAGACCTGGATTGAGGATAAGCTGACCATCATATGCAAAGACTGAGCCAGGCTTTTTTATCGCAATATGATTGGATGATAAGTTATTGGTAGTCTTAGTCTTTGCCCTGAATGGGTTAATCCATGCATGTAACTCCATTCCTCGCTTGTGACACTCGTCTATCATCCATGCCAATGGATCCCAATATGGCTGAGGTGGAAGCCCCTGTTGCCCTGTAAGAAAACGACTCCAGGGTTCGTATGGACTGGCATATAAGGCATCACATTCTGGTCTTACTTGGAAAAATAATAGCATTAACGCCATCTTTCTGCATCTCATCAAGTTGGCTTCGCAACACTTGTTGCATCCTATCTTTCCCCAATCCAAGGAATTGTCCGTTCACACATTGTATCCATGCACCGCGAAACTCACGCTTTGCTTGAGCCAATAACACTTGAGTTCCAACAACAACGGATAAAAAAAGAGGGCAATAAAAAAAACTTACGATTCATTTTCATTTTGATTTACTTCGCAAAAATTACTAAAAAGAAAGAATACTAATCCAATTTCTTGAAAAAGATAGATTAATTTGGAGTTTTGTGGTCTTTTTTTATAATTTTGTCACGTATAAAGATGTGATGAAAGCACGATTTACACATATTTCGAGTTTACTTTTCGTGGTAATTATTGGATTACTGCAATGCTGCTTTTCATGCCAAAAGCGAATAATATAATGCGACAAGATGATGCACTTCTGTCTCGCGTTTTTGCTTATTTCGAAGTCTGTTGAAGGTGAGAAGATTGCTCAACATACATCATATTCTTATACGAAATATTCTCTTTGTTCGTAAACGCAACTTTTTTTGTTATTGGCAGTACCCACGATGTGGGCTGTAGCACATGGGGAAAAACGACATTATTTGGGTGAAAGTTACGAACGAGTTGTTTATACCCAAGATGGGAAACCAGAGATTCAGCGACTAACAAGTCGTACAACAATTCCTTCAAGTCGCGGAAGTCTCACCACCGTTCTTAAAGTATCTGACTCCTGATGTATATCAAACAACAATTTTTTAAAGATGGTATTCTCTCGCCATTTTATGAAAAAAATCAAAGTTATTACAACTATCAAGTGACGCTCTTACCCAATGGGAAGGCGCAAGTTAAGTTTCAACCACGTGTTAACAACACTCGACTTGTAAGCGGAGAAGCCCTGATTAACTTTAGTGATGGGCGCATTATAAGCCTGAAAATGAGTGGAGAATATGACATGGTTAACTTTCACTTTTATCTATTGTAATGGGGCAATCCGGGAGCTGAATCTCTACTTCCAAATGATGTAGAATTGAGCTGTCAATTCAGATTTTCTGGGTAATATCACTGATGGAAAGGTTCCGTTCTATCTATAATTTGAGAGGCATTTTACCCGATAGCGTGGTTGAAAAATGATAGGAACAGCCTTGCACTTGTGCGTCCCGTTCCTTTGACAACAGAAGAGAAAATGCTTTATGACAAAGAACAAGAAACTCGGGAACACATAGATTCTATACGCAAAGAGTATCCTAAAAAGAAAGGAAACGCGTGGAAGACAGTCTTTTGGGATGTCATCGGGAATAACGTTATAAACCAAATAAAAAAAGTAACTTTGGCAAGAATAATGAAGGTTATTTACGTATAAATCCTATTTTTGAATCCACTTTATATGGGTTATGATCATAAACGAGGGTTTACATATAAGTTTGATGTTCGATTGAACTATATGTTTACTTCGAATACTTTGCTAACAACACGCATTAGGTCTGGCTATTCATTTAAGCAAAAACAGCTCTATTTTTCATTACCTATTATGTATTGGTATGATAGGCGTCACAACGGATATATAGAGATAGAAGTGGGTAATGGGAACTGGATAACGAATGGAAATGCAGTTAATTATGCCCGAAATCAAATTGGAGACTCTGTTGTTAACAAGTATTCGAGGTCAGACTTCTTTAAGGATAGTTATGTAAGATTACTCAATAACTACGACTTTAACAGTCAGTGGGGCTTTCAAGCTGGTATGATTTCTACATCATAGGAAGGCTGTTGAAGGAGACGTTTACAGACAAGCTGGTATGCCAACGCAATATACTTCAGTGGCTCCACTACTTGAAATCCAATGGCGTCCGATAGGATGGCAAGGCCCATATATCACACTTGATTACGAAAGAGGAATTAAACGATTTCTTAAAGGAAACATAGGCTACGAACGATGGGAGTTAGATGCGCAATGGAAACTAAAGCTTAGGCAACTTAAAAGCCTTCAAATGAGACTCGGCTTTGGTGGATATACACTGCAAAGTGGGCACACTTTTTTCCTTGATTATACAAACTTTAGGGAGAATCATGTACCTGGTGGGTGGAATGATGATTGGAGTGGAGAGTTTGAACTGCTTAATTCTAATAAATATAATGAATCCCGTTGGTATGCTCGGGGCAACATAACGTATGAAAGTCCGTTATTAACAATATCACACTTACCTTGGGTTGGGCACTTTATAGAAATGGAACGAATCTACGCAAGCGTACTGAGTTCGAGGAATTGTCACCCTTTATATAGAGATAGGTTATGGCTTTACAACTCGCCTTTTTCTCTATGGGAATGTTCTTAGTAACGATAGTGGTAAGATAAAAAGAATTTGGATGTAAATTTGGTTTTGAAACTATTTAGACACTGGTAATGAACACTTTAACTGTATATAGAGCAAGCGCTGGCTCGGGAAAGACCTTTACCCTTGCCGTGCAATATATCACATTGTTGGTCGAAAACCCTCACGCCTATCGACATACTCTTGCTGTCACCTTTACAAATAAGGCTACAGAAGAGATGAAAATGAGAATACTTAGTCAATTATATGGCATCTCTGTTGGGCTAAATGAAAGTAAACCATACTTGGAATGTGTCAAACAACTAAGTGGATTGGAAGAAAATACCATCATTGCCAATGCTGGTTACGCACTGCGTGAACTCATTCATCACTACAGCTACTTTCGAGTGGAAACAATAGATGCCTTTTTTCAGACTGTATTAAGAAACTTAGCACGCGAACTTGAGCTTACAGCCAACTTGAGAATAGAGCTGAATGACGAACAAGTTGAACAACAAGCAGTAGACCAACTCATAGAAGATCTCAACGACTCTTCACTCTTATTGTCTTGGATTTTGGATTATATTCAAGAGAATATTGACGACGATAAGTCGTGGAATGTCATTGCACAAATTAAACAATTCGGTAGAAATATTCTCAAAGACTACTATAAAAAGAATCGTCAAAAGATTAAAGAGGTCTTTGAAGATAAAGACTTTTTCAAGCAATATACAGGTCAATTGCGCGCTATTAGCAAACACGCTGAAGAACAGATGAAAGCATGTGGTGACGCCTTTTTCAAGTGCATAGCCGATAATGGCTTTGATATTACCGATTTTTCTAAAGGGGCTTCGGGCGTATGTGGATACTTTTTAAAGCTTCAATCTGGGGATTTTACAGATGATGAAAGGGTGTTTAATTCAACAGCTCAAGGGGCTTCGGAGAATCCTGAAAAATGGGTTGTAAAAAAGAAAGCTATAGTTGGAGAACCAATCTATGACTTAGTGTGCAGCACTTTACAAGAAATGTTGATTACAACTGAAAGGAAACGAAAGCAGCAAAGCCGCTTATTTAAAAGTGTTTCACTGACATTGAAGCATATAAATCAGTTGAGATTGCTTGATAGTATAGGCGATAAAGTCGAAGAATTGAATTTAGAGCTCAACCGCTTTATGCTTAGTGATACCCAAACTTTATTAAAGTCGATGATTGGAGAGAATGATTCGCCGTTCATTTTTGAAAAGATTGGTGCACAATTACACAACATTATGATTGATGAATTCCAAGATACCGGCTCGGTACAATGGGAGAATTTCAAGGTGTTGTTACTCGAAACGATGAGTCACGATAGTAATAACCTTATCGTTGGTGACGTGAAACAGAGTATATATCGATGGAGATCAGGTGATTGGAGACTTCTAAATGACATTGAGGGACAATTTAAAGAGCACGGAATAACTATTAAACCATTGCAAGTTAATCGTCGTTCAGAAAGAAATATCATCACATTTAACAACACTTTTTTTCAAGAAGCGGTCCGTCAAGAATATGAACAATTAAAACAAGATATCGGCGATGAGGCTGAATTACTACAAAAAGCATACGCAGATGTGACACAAGATATTCCCTCAGATAAGAAAGAAGTAGGTATTGTTGAAGTCGAATTACTACCTAACACCCCTGAATATGAAGAGGAAACTCACAAGAAAATAGCAGATAAGGTGCAGCATCTCCTTGATAATGGTGTTAGAGAAAATGATATCGCGATTATCGTTAGATACAATTCCGACATAGAAAGGATTGGAGAATACTTCATGAAAAAAACAAGCCGGAGGTACATCTTATTTCCGAAGAAGCGTTTCATCTTGATGCTTCACAAGCCGTGAATATCATCATCAATGCAATGAAGGTGTTGAACAATCCTAATGATGATATTGCACAAGCTGCCCTAACTAAGCTTTTACATTAAAGCAATTAAGGATAACAATTTGACTGACAATAATATATTGTTAAAGGATAAATCATTAAAAGATTGCCTTCCTCCACAATTCTTCAACCAAGAAAACCACTTGCGAGGACTATCATTAATTGACATGGCAGAAGAGATTTATCGTATCTTTGAGCTTCAAAAACTCTCGGGACAAACGGCATATATATGTGCGTTTTACGATAAACTAAATGAATATATGCAAGATGGGATTCCTGATTTACATGGATTTTTGGAACAATGGACAGACAATATACACAAGTGTTCAATTCAAAGTAGCAGCAAAAAAGGTATTTCTTTGTATACCATTCACAAGAGTAAAGGGTTGGAATTTGACCATGTTATCGTGCCTTTTTGTAACTGGGAACTTGAAAAAAGGGATGTAATCTGGTGCGAACCTGACGTAGAACCATTTAATGCTTTGCCTATAGTTCCAGTGTCGTTCAGCCGTAAACAAATGAAGAACTCTATCTATGAAAAAGATTACGCGCATGAACATTTCCTCAATATCGTTGATAATCTCAACCTCCTTTACGTCACTTTTACCCGTGCTGGGACGTGGATTATACGTTTATGGCAAGCGAGGTGACAAAGGACAAGGACGTTCCTGGGTGATTGAAAACAGCTTAGGAGCAGTTGCAAATCAGCTAAATGCAGAGTACGACGCTACGAAAAGAAAAAAAGACGAAGAGATTCTGTTTACCTACGGAAATGAATCTTCTCTTGTCAATAATCGCGTTAAAAAGCGACCAAGAACATATTTGAACAAACCAGCAGAAGATATTGAAATTGCAATTGATAATTATGAGAATATCGTTGAGTTCAAGCAAAGTAACAAGAGTAAAGAATTTGTTTCAGAGGACAATGACGGTGATGAAGAAAGCACAAAAAGGCAGAGTTATATTAAACTTGGCAGTGTTTTACATGCTGTATTCTCTACAATCAAGACAAAAGATGATGTTAATAAGGCATTAAATGATTTGGAAGCAGAAGGTATTTTGTATGATAAGATTATCACACAAGACCGACTTCACAAACTGATTACAGACCGTTTAAACGATCCACGCGTAGCTTCTTGGTACTCTGATCGATGGACTTTATTCAACGAGTGCAGTATACTTAAGCTCAATACTCTTACGGATAAGGTAGAAGAACGACGTCCTGATCGTGTCATGTTTGATGGAAATGAGATGATTGTTGTTGACTATAAGTTTGGTGTTCCCAAAGAAGAGCACCAATCACAAGTAAAAGAATACATGAACTTACTAAGTGAAATGGGATATAAAAATATTACAGGTTACTTATGGTATCTATTCTCAAACAAAATGATTAAACTATAATGAAAAGCTTCTTACAATATGTTGCCGAGGACATTCTGCACAAATACGGAACAGATCTCTCGCGTATCACCATCATTTTTCCCAAACAAGCGTGCCTCTTTATTCCTTAATGAAGAACTTGTTCGCCTATCAAACAAACCATTATGGAGCCCAAATTATCTCACAATCAGTGAACTTTTCCGTGCACATTCAAGCAAATCAGTGGGCGATCAAATTAAACTGATATGCGATTTACATAAGATTTTCAACGAATGTACAGGAAGTGACGAGACTCTTGACCACTTTTTATGGCTGGGGACAGGTGCTTTTGGCCGACTATGATGACATAGATAAGAATATGGGCGATGCTCATTTGATATTCAAAAGCATAAAAGACATTCATGAATTTGACGATGCTTCATACCTCAATGATGAGCAAAAAGGGCTGTTAAAGAAGTTCTTTGCCAACTTCACAGAAGACATAACATCAAAAACTAAAAAGAACGATTTATAAACCTATGGAGTAACTTTGAAGAGATATATACAAAGTTTAATGAGCGTCTTTCACAACAAGGCTTGGCCTATGAAGGTGCACTTTATCGAGAGGTTGTAGGGAAAGAACAGCTTGATTTCCATAACGACATCTATATTTTCGTAGGTTTCAATATGATGCAGACTGTTGAACAAAAGCTTTGTGAGCGTCTACTGAAGCAAGGGAAAGCAAAGTTTTACTGGGATTTTGATGACTACTTCATGAGAGAAAAGCATGGACTCAAACATGAAGCAGGTACATATATACGACAATATTTGAAGTATTTTCCGAATGAACTCGATACTACTGATAAAGCAATTTATTGTAACTTCGAAAGACCAAAAGATTTTACTTATCTCAGTGCTACAACCGAAAATATTCAAGCACGCTATATAAGTACATGGCTAAAAGACCCAAAACGTGTCGCAGCAGGACGTAGAACAGCTATTGTTTTGGCTGATGAAAACCTCTTACCTACTGTTATTCATTGTCTCAGTCCAAATCTAAAAATATGTCAATATCACTACAGGTTATCCCTTACAACATACGCCAATAGCCTCCTTTGTGCGACTACTTGTCATGCTTCAAACCATGGGATACAATACAAAGCGAAAGTCTTTCAGTCGTAAATGGTGCACAATGCTTCAACAACATGTGTATATGAATTACGTGAAAGACAATGAAAGAATCTTTGGGAAAACATTATGCTGACGTGCCATCTGTCAACGCTTGGATTGTAGATATACTCCAGGAGATTGGTAAAAAAACTATGCAGCCGAGGGTGAAGATGCCCCACTTGTTCATGAATCTATATTCAGAACCTACACGCTTTTCAATCGATTAGATGCATTGATTGCATGTGGTGATCTTGTGGCAGATTTTAATATATATAATAAACTCATTAATCAGTTGATTTCATCAACATCAGTTCCTTTCCATGGAGAACCTATTGTAGGACTGCAAATCATGGGAGTTCTTGAAACACGCAACCTTGATTTCGACCACGTTCTCGTGCTTTCGTGCAATGAAGGCAATATGCCCAAAGGAGTAAACGACACATCTTTCATCCCGTATGCTGTAAGAAAGGCTTTTGGATTAACAACAATTGATAATAAAGTAGCCATTTATGCCTATTATTTTCATAGCCTTCTGCAACGTGCAACGGATATAACATTAACCTATAATAAAGCAGCAAGTAAGACAGCAACAGGCGAAATGAGTCGCTTTATGCTGCAATTGATGGTTGAAAGTGGACAGAATATTCATTTTAAGAACCTCAATGCATCTCAAAATCCATTGCAAAGTATCAAGAAACCTATTGTGAAAAACCAAGAGGTTATGCGCAATATCTATCAGACAGATCGGCTCTCTCCTACCGCAATTACTACTTATTTGCGTTGTCAAATGAAGTTTTACTATAGGTATATTGCAGGCATAAAGGAACCTGATAACGAAGAAGATGAAATAGATAACCGCATCTTTGGTAACATCTTTCACCGTGCAGCTGAGTTGTTTTATGAAAGCAAATGTAACAAAGATGTAGTGCAAAAGCAAGATATTATTAATGCACTGAAAGATAAATCACTATTACCTCGTATCATAGAAGAGGCGTTCAGAGAAAAGCTTTTCAATGTCAAAGATGATAAAAATATTACCTATAATGGATTGCAAATTATCAATCGACAGGTAATTATCGAATATATAAAGAGATTGTTAGCTATAGATCAGAAGCTTACTCCATTCTCAATACTTGGCTTAGAAAAGCCTATTGAGATGCCTTTTGACATCAATACGCAAGAAGGTTTGAAACAAATTAGCCTGTTTGGAAACATTGATCGCATTGACAAAATCGACGAAAATGGAAGTACCTGCATCCGAGTGGTCGACTATAAAACAGGGAGTAATGATAAGACAAGCATTAAAAGTGTAGACGATATCTTTAATCCAGAAAAGATAGAGAGCCATTCTGACTACTATCTTCAAGCGCTACTCTACTCGATTATGCTATATAACAACCGCAATCTTAATCCAAATCATCTTCCCGTTAGCCCTGCCTTACTATTTATTCAACATGCAACAGGCGATGATTATACACCAATTCTAAAGTTCGGTAAAGACATCATTACAGACGTTTCGATATATACAGAAGACTTCTTAAGCAAGTTGAAGGAACTCATTGAGGACATTTTTAATCCTAATATAGCTTTTAATCCAACGGAAAATACAAAGAGATGTCAATATTGTCCTTATCGGGAAATATGCGGATAATTAGAAAATAGAAGATACATAGCATAACTTAACATTATGTCGGTATGCAACGTATTGTATGAAGGCCATCAAAGACCATCATACGTTGCTAATAACCGATATAATGTTAACGGCTTTTTATAAAGGAAAAGTGACTCATATTATCATACAAAAGTATGTCATTTTATCGTGTAAAATCATACATATTGCAAGATAAAAATGACTGCAAACATAATGCGATACAACTAAAAATTAAAGTGAAAAATTTATATAATATAAGTAATAAAATAATAATCAATAGTTTATAACATGTAAATTATCAGTTTATCATCCACTACAAAAAGTTGCCTTATTGAGCAAAAAAATAACATTTCTCTTATAAGCAAATACACATATCAATCCATACATAAAAACAGATTATTTAGTTTTACATTTTCATAGATTAATCGTGTATTATGAAAAGCGATTCCTATCATATAAAAGAATAAAATGCAAGATATCCACTCAAAAAGGAATTGCCAACAGGTTAAGATTCGCTATAAAACAAGTTTAGTTTTTACACAAATAATTGAATATATACTCGTACAATTCAACTTAATTTCGTAATTTTGCACATAGAAAATTAGCATAACTCGCAGACGAAAAAAACCTGCAAGCATCAGACAATATTTCTTAGATGACAATACAATCATGACGGAAAGAATTAGGATTAAAGACATTGCAAAAGAGATCAGGAGTGTCAGTTGGCACTGTAGACCGCGTGCTTCACAATCGTCCTAACGTATCAGAGCCAGCGCGAAAGAAAGTAGAAAAAGGCCCTTGCTGAAATGAATTATCAACCCAATATGTATGCAAGTGCATTGGCTTATAATAAATCTTATACGTTTTTTTCTTTTCATTCCGAAGCATGAAGAGGAAACTTATTGGCAGGAAATTGAGGAAGGTGCCGCGAAGGCTATGGAGTCAAGACGAGACTTTCACATAGATGTTAAGTTCATTTATTATGAGCGTTTCAACGACGATTCATTCAGAACAAAAAAAGCAAAAGAATGTTTGCAACAGAAACCAGATGGCGTTGTAGTGGTGCCAGCTGAGTTCGAAATTACACGTGAATTCACTGAAACCTTGCATGAAAATAATATTCCTTTCATCCTGTTGGATTCGTATATGCCTGAGCTTAAGCCCCTATCTTTTTATGGACAAGACTCACTTAGCAGTGGTTTCTTTGCCGCAAAGATACTCATGATGAAGGCTTTTGACAATCAAGAAATCATGTTAATGAAGCAAATGAAGAACGGACATGTTTCCAGTACGCAACAAGTGAACCGGGAAGTAGGGTTCCGTAACTATATGAAAACATTTTTTTCCAGATGTCAAAATCATCGAGGTCAACCTGCCACGTGAAAGTAGTAAGGAAGAATATGCTAATATATTGGAAGACTATTTCACGACACATCCTAATACACATCACTGCATAACGTTGAATTCAAAGGCACATATTGTAGGAGAGTTTCTTTTGAAAACACATCGTAATAACATTCAAATTATGGGCTATGATATGGTTGCTAAGAACGCAGAATGCATCAAAAAAGGAAGTATTTCATTTCTCATTGCGCAACATGCATACCAACAAGGTTACTCATGTGTAGACGCTTTGTTCAGAACTATTGTGCTAAAGAAAAAGGTACAACCCGTGAATTATATGCCAATAGAACTGATAATGAAGGAAAAATATCGATTTCTATAGACGAACACAACTATAAAACAATCTAACAAACTACTATTTACATGAAACAAACTGCTTATTTACAAATCAACAAAAAAACGATAATGTCGTGGTTTGCCTCCGTGCAATGCATGTTGGCGAAGAGATTAAAACATCACATGGCATTATTCATGTGCTCAGGGAGACTCCTGCTGGTCATAAGATTCTTCTTCATGACACAAATCAAAATGAGCCTATCATCAAATATGGATATCCTATTGGACACGCGAAAGAACCCCTCAAAGCAGGAGAATGGGTCAATGAAAAAAACATTAAAAACCAATCTTTCTGGTACACTTGAATATGAGTATCAACCAAGAATAATGCCTCTTGAGATAGAACATGAAGATAGACATTTCAAAGGTTTTTCTACGTAGAAATGGAGAAGTTGGCATTCGAAATGAGATATGGATTGTACCAACTGTAGGTTGCGTTAATGGCATTGCAGAGCGCTTTGGCAAGGCAACTTGAGAAAGAAACCCAGCTAAAAAGGGATTGACGGAATACATGCTTTGGCATCATAATTATGGCTGTTCTCAGTTAGGAGATGACCACGAAAAATACACGTAAAGTGCTTCGAGATATCTGCCAACACCCCAATACCGGTGGCGTATTAGTTATTTCGTTAGGATGTGAAAATAATCAACCAGAAGATTTCATGAAGCTTCTTGGTGACTATGATACAGAGAGAATACGACTCCTAATAACGCAACAAGTTGAGGGAGATGAAGTAGAAGCCGGTATGAACATTTTTGAGAAAACTGTATCATAAGGCTGCACAAGATCAGCGGGAAGAGGTTAGCGTGAACAAACTCCGTATCGGATTGAAGTGTGGAGGCAGTGATGGTTTCAGCGGAATAACAGCAAACCCTCTCGTAGGAGCATTCTCTGATTGGCTAATTGCACAAGGAGGAACAACTGTATTGACTGAAGTTCCAGAAATGTTTGGTGCAGAAACAATTTTAATGAATCGCTGTTTGACTCCACAACTATTTCAAAAGACAGTGAAAATGATTAACGATTTCAAGACATACTTCCTTGAACATGGTGAGCCTGTGGGTGAAAATCCATCACCAGGCAATAAAGCTGGTGGGATTTCTACACTCGAAGATAAGGCCTTAGGCTGTACACAAAAAGGTGGACATGCACCAGTTTGCGGTGTACTTTCGTATGGAGAACGAATTGAAGTTAATGGATTAAATTTACTTTCTGCGCCAGGAAATGATCTTGTTGCAGCCACAGCACTGGCAGCTTCGGGATGCCAGATGGTGTTATTCACAACAGGTCGTGGTACACCTTTTGGTACATTTGTCCCCACAATGAAGATAAGTACGAACTCACAGCTCTATCAAACTAAACCGAACTGGATTGATTTTAACGCTGGAGAACTTGTAGAGGGCACCGAGATGCAGACACTTCGTAATAAGTTTATCGACAAAAATACTTGCTGTTGCCAATGGAGAAAAAGGTGCAAAAATGAGGTCAACGGCTATCAAGAAATTGCCATTTTCAAGAATGGAGTAACATTATAATACAAGACATTGAATACAAAAAAAGGGATTATTAGCATTATCGCCATTGTTTGTTTTGATTGCATTCATCTTGATGTTTACAATCTATTCAGTCGACAAGAGTAAGAATGAACCAAATCTTTCGCTCTCTGTTGCTTTCATGTTATCAAGTATTTATGCTATCATTATATCGGGAGGACTTCCCATAAAGAAAAGGATTGATACCTTTAGTCGTGGGGCCGGCGCAAGCAATCTTATGCTTATGCTTTGGATTTACGTATTAGCGGGAGCATTTGCTGCGTCAGCTAAAAGCATGGGAGCTATTGATGCGACAGTCAACTTCACATTACATTATCTACCAAGTGGAATGCTTCTGCCTGGTCTTTTCCTTGCTGCCTGCTTTATATCAATATCAATTGGTACGAGTGTTGGTACGGTTGTAGCTCTTGTTCCGATAGCCGTTGGCGTGGCACATTCAACAGATTACAATGTAGCTATGATGACAGCAGTCATCGTTGGCGGTTCATACTTTGGCGATAATCTATCATTTATCTCTGACACTACAGTCGTTGCAACGCAAACTCAAGGCTGTTTAATGAAAGATAAGTTTCATGTTAACGCATTGATTGTAGCTCCTGCCGCCATCATTATTCTCATTATATATTTCTTTTTGGGTGAGCATGTCAGCAAACCGACAACAATTCCTCCTGTAGAATATATCAAAATCCTTCCCTATTTACTTGTGTTGATTGCAGCAATTGCAGGAATGAATGTCATGGCTGTATTGACATTAGGATTATTTCTTTGTGGTATCATTGGAATAGCAATGGGAGATTATAACGTATATGGATGGTTTGCAGCGATGGGAGACGGCGTACTTGGCATGGGAGAACTAGTGATTATTGCGATGATGGCAGGTGGAATGCTCGAAATAATCCGTGAAAACGGCGGTATAGATTATGTCATTGAGAAGATTACTCGCAAAGTAAATGGCAAGCGAGGTGCCGAACTTGCTATTGCAACTTTAGTTTCGTTTGTCAACGTTTGCACTGCAAACAACACAGTAGCAATATTGACTGTGGGGGCGATTGCAAAGAAGATAGGAGATAAATATGGTGTAGACAATCGGAAAGCCGCAAGCATTTTGGACACATTTTCTTGCTGTGTACAAGGTCTAATCCCTTATGGTGTTCAAATGTTACTGGCAGCTGGCTTGTCAGGAGTAAGCCCAATACATATTCTTTCCTATCTATACTACCCGATGGCTATAGGTGTTGTCGCGCTAATGTCCATCATCTTTCGATATCCAAAGAGGTTTTCTTAATTCAAATGTCATTCATTATGAATATTATTCAACGCAATCTTTTCACAAAACTTAGGATAGATAACTTCCAAACTAAAGAGCAATTAGAGCCCATGTCGAGGTTCAAGATGAAGAAACTCATGGTGCTTATGAAAAACATTGCAGACATGCCAGCGGGCGAAGTGACGCTATCCAATCCCCTGTTGAACAAGAGATTGAAGAAGATTCAGAAAGAAGAAGCAACAGCAACTCAGGTTTCTAAAGAAACCATCTACCTCTTACGAATCATCATAGCAAATGTAAATGCAACGATGAATCATGGGATTCCCGTTCGTGGTATTATCCAATTGGGTCAATATCTGCGTTCCCGTGGAGAGAAAGTTGACTTTATGAAGTTAGAACAGTGGCTTTCAAAGCTTCATGTTTCGCGTCTTGCACAGTTGCAAGGTAATATCCTTATAGACCTCCTTGGCTTTGAAAAAGGCGGAGCTACCTTTTGTAAAACAGCCCGAGAAAGAAGCGATTTCATTAACTCTTCGGTCTATAACCAACATAGAACATGACACAGAAGAGTGGCACTTTAGACAAGGAAATAGCGTTTTTGTACATAACAATCAAAAAGTTGCTTAGACGCAATTTGCGACGCAGTATGCGTTATATAGACTACGCACCCATAGAAACAACCAGTAATTTTCTATTGAATTTCTCACGTAGTTTGTCTGAAATCGAGGAATAAGCAAAATAAAATTAATTTATTTTGCCATTCTATGTATTTGCTGTAATTTTGCAAATATGAGGTTCAAGAATTTATATTTAATCGTCTTTTTCATTTTCTTCACACCCACACTCCTAAATGCTCAGGAATATGTTCAGTGCGAAGATACGTGTAGTCACGTGCATGGCATCGACTTAAGTCATTATCAAGGGGATGTCTTTTGGGAGACTGTAGGGAGAAAACTCTAAGATGGCCTATGTCTATTTGAAGGCATCTGAAGGAGGAGATCGTATTGATGCAAAGTATGAACGCAATATAGAGTTGGCGCATAAATATGGACTTAAGGTTGGTTCTTACCATTTCTTTCGTCCCTAAAAACAGATTTAAACAAGCAACTACTCAACTTTATGACCCAATGTCGTCCAGGCGAACAAGACCTTATTCCGATGATAGATATCGAAACAAAAAGCGGACTTGACACTGAGGAATTCTGCGATTCTTTGTTCAAATTCATACATTTGGTGGAGAAAGCTTATAACCAAAAGCCCCTACTCTATACCTTTGTGAACTTCTATAACAATTATCTTTTAGGAAAGATTGATGGATATAAACTGATGATTGCACAATATACACGACGCATTCCCGAACTGGCTGACCAACGCGACTTTACAATGTGGCAATACACGGGTAAGGGAAGAATCAATGGAGTCAACGGATTTGTTGACAAAAGTAGGTTTATGGACAAACACAGTCTTCGCGAAATTCGATTTAAACACTGATATTAATTAAAATAAACAAACACTATGGCAATTATAAAATGTCCTGAATGTGGAAATCCTGTGAGTGACAAGGCACCCTATTGCCCTAAATGTGGCATCGAGATTGCAGGCAAAATAAAATCTCAAACCATGACACCTCCCCCTGTTCCCCCTGCAGAAAAAGCTCTCTAATTCACAATCACCGAAAGATGAAAAATAAAAAGAATGGTACGAGAAATGTACTCATTGTTTGTCTTGTTATCGCGTTAATCGCATGTGGATTAGCCTTATATTTTTTTATCACGATGCACAATCAAGTAAAGAGCAAAGTGAATATGAATATGCTATGAAATCAACAGACCCAGCTGTATTACAAGCCTACCTTGATACATTTACTGACGCCCCTGAAGCTCATATTGACAGCATTCAAGCTCATTTATTGATGCTACAACAAGGAGATAAAGACTGGTCTAATGCTTTTGGTTAGTAACTCAAAATCAGCTTTTTGAGGCTTATATTGCAAATCATCCAGACTCTCCTCACAAGGCAGAAGCAGAGCATAAGATAGACTCTATTGATTGGGCTACAGTGTCAACTACAAACACAGTAGACGCTTATAACACCTATCTTCAAGATCATCCCAACGGAGAACATGTTGATGAAGCTAAAGATGGAATCAAACAAGTCAATGCAAAGACAGTACAACCAGAGGAAAAACAAATGATTAGCAGTTTGTTCCGCCAATTCTTCCAAAGTGTAAACACACGTGATGAGGTTGTACTTACGAACACATGTGAAAGTCTTATGACTTCATTCTTAGGCAAACCAGACGCTACAAAGAGTGATGTTGTGACCTTCCTTGATAAGATTTGGAAGGACGATATCACCAATATGACTTGGCGTATCAATAATGATTATACAATCAGTAAAAAGAAGTTGGAGATGATGACTACGAATATACTGTACAATTCTCTGCTGTTCAGTCGAAAAACTACGGAGGAATCATCGAAACCAACAAATACTCTTTTTCCGTATAAATGCAAAGGTTAGTCCTAACGATAAAAATCAGTTCATTTAGCATGGTTAAGATTATTGAGTAACAGGTTATAACTAACAGACTGACAATATTTTTATTTATTACAGTAAACTGCATCAAATCATTGAATGATTTGATGCAGTTTGTTTTATGAATCCATAGGAATTAATCCGTCATTCCTATCTTATCATTTTCTTGGTTATATTCTTTTCATTTTATGTTTCAGTTTCTATTAAAATTGCCTATTTCGATAAATAGTTGTTTAATTATTACGATTTCATTTTGCATATTTTTATATAAATTGCGTAATTTTGAAGCTAAACTTTATTATTTCAACAATATATGATTGACAAAAGAAATCACGTCGTTATTATGGCAGGAGGAGTCGGAAGTCGCTTTTGGCCGATGAGTACAACCGAATGCCCAAAGCAATTTATTGACGTATTGGGCGTTGGTCGATCCCTTCTTCAGCTTACATATGATAGATTTCGGGACATTTGTTTGCCGGAGAATATATGGATTGTAACGAACAAAAAGTATTTAGACATTTGCTGCGAACAACTGCCTAATATACCCTATTGAAAACATATTGTTAGAACCCTGCCGTCGAAACACTGCTCCATGTATAGCATATGTCAGTTGGAAAATAAAGTCAAAAGATCCAAAAGCCAATGTCGTTATATCACCAAGTGACGCTATTGTCACAGACACGGCAGAGTTTCAACGTATCATTTGCGCATGTCTGAAGTTCACAGGTGAGACAGATGCTATTGTCACCTTAGGCATAAAACCGAATAGACCCGAAACGGGTTATGGATATATTCAAGCCGATTTATCAGTTTCTTCCCCACGAAACAAAGGCATATTTCGCGTTGATTCATTCCGTGAAAAGCCAGATATTGCAACAGCAAAGAAATATATTCAGCAAAACAATTACTTTTGGAATGCAGGCATATTTATATGGAATGTAAGTACAATAGTGAATGCTTTTAGAGTATATCAGCCGGCAATTTCAAAGGTGTTTGAAGGCATGGAACATATTTATGGAAGCTTAGAAGAGCAACAAATGATTGATGAACGTTATCCAGAATGCGAGAATATATCAGTAGACTACGCTATTATGGAGAAGGCAGAAGAAATCTTTGTGTGCCCAGCAGACTTCGGATGGAGTGACCTTTGGAACTTGGGGTAGCTTGTTAGACAAAAAGTAAAAAGACTTTCTATGGTAATGCCCTAATTGGTAACGACATCACTCTATATGATTCACATGATTGCATTGTTCACACAATGAATGAAAAACAAGTTGTTATTCAAGGCCTCGATGGATATATTGTTGCAGAGAATAACGACAGATTATTAATATGTAAACTCTCTGAAGAGCAACGAATCAAGCAGTTTTTTTGATAAAAAAATAATAATAAAATGGATAAGAAAGTAGCACTTATTACAGGTATAACAGGTCAAGATGGGTCTTATTTGGCCGAATTATTGTTAGAAAAAGGATACGAAGTTCATGGTACAATTCGTCGCTCATCCGTAGACTATCGTGAACGAATTGCTCATCTTGAAGGGAAAGCTCATTTTCATTTGCATTATGCAGACTTAGGAGACTCCATGAGTATCCTTGGGGTTATTGGGAAAAATTCGCCCAACAGAAATTTATAATCTCGCTGCACAGAGTCATGTTCAAGTTAGCTTTGATTCACCCGAATTTACCGCAGATATAGATGCTGTAGGTGTATTGCGTGTGTTAGAAGCAGTACGTCAGCTTGGACTTACAGACACTTGCCGAATCTATCAGGCCAGTACCTCTGAACTTTATGGTAAGGTTGAAGAGGTTCCTCAGAATGAAAACACTCCATTTCATCCCTATAGTCCCTATGCAGTTGCTAAGCAATATGGTTACTGGATTGTAAGAGAATATCGTGAAGCTTATAACATGTTCTGTTGTTCAGGAATTCTTTTTAACCACGAAAGTGAACGACGTGGTGAGACGTTTGTCACGAGAAAGATTACCTTAGCAGCTGCACGCATTAAGCAAGGAAAGCAAGAAAAGCTCTTCTTGGGTAACCTAAGTTCACTTCGTGACTGGGGATATGCAAAAGATTATGTTAAGTGTATGTGGCTCATTTTACAGCATGACAAACCTGAAGACTTTGTTATTGCAACAGGAGTTCAACATAGTGTGAGAGAGTTCTGCTATTATGCATTCAAACGTGTGGGGTATAGAGTTAGAGTTTTAAAGGTGAAGGACTTGAAGAAAAAGGCATAGATAAAGCTACTGGTAAAATACTCATTGAAGTTAGTCCCTGACTTTCTATCGACCAACAGATGTCGTCAATCTATGGGGAGATCCAACAAAAAGCTAAAGCAGAACTTGGTTGGAATCCAGAAAATACAAGTTTTGAAACATTAGTAAATATCATGGTTGATAGCGATATGGCAAAAAGTCGCTTCTGAAGGTGCAGCAGAGAAAGTGAGAACAAATCTCGCTGAATATTTAGAAAAAGGCATTGTAAAATAAAGATATTTAGATTATGTAAATAAGACAAAGAAGGCGTAAGTTCTCGTAAAGAACATACGCCTTCTTCTTTTAATTCATCATGAATTTGAAATTCATAACATTTTCTTCACTAACATAAATCAAAGATAATGCAATATATTTCAGTGGAGATTTTTCTGTAAACCTTATAAATCTTCACACTCTTTTAGCCACAAAGAATTAGACGCATCACTTGGCATACGCCAGTCTCCACGTGGACTTAAGCTAACACTTCCCACTTTTTGGTCCATCAGGAAGACAGCTACGTTTGAATTGTTGGCTAAAGAATCGGCGGAAAAATATTGTTAACCATTTCTTTATACACTTACCATCATATTGCCCTACAAAAGCCTTTTCTGCTAAAATAAATATTTTCTTTGGACGAAAACCATATCGAAGGAAATAGTATAAAAAGAAATCATGAAGTTCATAAGGTCCAACTAAGTCTTCAGTCTTTTGAGATATGCTATCGTTTTTGAGTCGCAGGCAAGAGCTCTGGGCTAATTGGTGTATCAACAATATCAATAAGTATTGATGCTATATCTGGGGACATAGTTGTTGCCACAAATCTCATCAGATGCTGAATCAATGTTTTTGGAACACTGGCATTAACTCCATACATACTCATATGGTCACCATTGTATGTAGCCCAGCCTAAAGCTAACTCAGAAAGATCACCTGTTCCTATAACGAAAACCACCAACTTGATTACTTAAATCCATAAGAATTTGCGTACGTTCGCGTGCTTGCCCATTCTCATATGTTATGTCATGAACAGACATATCATGACCTATATCTTCGAAATGTTGGGTAACGCTCTTCGCAATAGATATCTCACGAATAGATATATTAAGTTTTTTTCCATCAGATGGATAGCATTCTGATAGGTGCGATCTGTAGTCCCAAAACCAGGCATTGTAACCCCAATTATCCCTTTACGGTCTAACTTTAATTTATCGAAAGTGCGTACACAAACTAATAATGCCAATGTAGAATCAAGACCACCACTAACTCCTAATACCACATGTTTACACCCTGTATGAATTAGACGCTTAGCCAATCCCATGACTTGTATATTGAAAACTTCCTCACATGAATCTGCTAAATCATCATCTTCTGGAATAAATGGACATGGACTAATAGTACGATCTATATGAAATGGCTTCTTTTGCTCAATAGCATAACACAGTTCTTCATTAGGGTTCAGCATTCCTGCACGTTGTGCATTCACAAAAGTTGTATTATTACGACGCTCTGCACGAAGTCTTTTCTACATCAATTTGAGTAACAACAAGCTGGGAATCAACCGAGAAACGCTCACCTTCTGCCAATAAAGTACCATTTTCATAGATTAAAGCATTACCACCATAAACAACATCTTGAGTGCTTTCACCAAAGCCACAACTACTATACACATAGCCACTAATCATGCGTGCACTCTGCTGTGCTAACAAACTCTTTAGATATTTATGTTTTCCGAGCAGTTCATCAGTAGCAGAGAGATTCAAAATTAAATCTGCACCAGATAAGGCCAAATGGTTACTTGGTGGAATCGGAGCCCATACATCTTCACAGATTTCAACGCCAAACTTAACTCCTTGTGACGTCAAGAAAAGCTTTTGATTCAGCAGAAATTGTAAGTGTATGACCAGCATAACTGATTATCGTTGGTCGTAAATCTTGTGACGAGGCAAACCATCGTTTTCTCATAAAACTCATTATAATTAGGAAGATAAGTCTTAGGAATAATCCCAAGAATATGCCCTTTCTGAATGATAACTGCACAGTTTAACAAGAGATTACCAACTACAATTGGAGCGCCAACAACAACTATAATATCTAACTGTTGTGTAAATATAAGCAGCGATTGTATAGCTTCTTCCGTTGAGTTTAATAGCAAATCCTGTCGAAAAAAAGATCCTGACATGTATAACTTGTTATTGCTAATTCAGGGAAAAACAATAATTTCTACACCTTGATTTTTCTGCTTTAGAAACTAACTTTTTCTATTTGTTGCGTGTTATAATTTACATCGCCAACCTTTACAGAAGGTATAGCACTTGCAACTTTAATAAATCCGTAATCCATATTTATTTTGATTGTTACTTGTGTAGCTCCATAACCATATTCTTGGAACGAAGCATCTTGATAACTATATCTTTTTATATCGATAATGCAATTCATTTACTATCGCATTACGCAATACCCTTCTCCCTTTTCCATGAATAAATATGATTTTTCTTTCCTTTCTTTCCCTTAAAACGATCGATAGTTTCACGAAATATCTTCAATTGGTAATTCAGAATATCTAAAGAAGACATACCGGTGATTGAATCCAAAAAGCGATTCTGCATGAAGATCAATAACAGAAATATCTTCATTATTATGGTGCTCGTGATGCATGAAAACACCTTCTTTCTTCTGCAAATCATGACCTAAATTCTGAGAAGTTCTATGGTTTGTATTCATCGATAGCCGTTGGTTAACAGAAGAAAACATTTCGTTCTCTATCTTTTTTGAATCAACTATCAATGGTTTTATTGGGATATCATGTTCTACAATGGGATACAATAGAGCTTGCGTATCAAAGAAATCATTATCCGAAAAACTATGAAGTTTATAAAATTTCACAGGATCAAGACGAAATTTCACATCAATGCTTGGCTTCAGAACAAAAAGACTTATCGCGTTTGTATGCAAACAATTGAATTGCAATTTGAGACAAATCATTAGCACATCTCGTCCAAATTCTCCTAAAAGTATTTTAGTGTTAGGTGCAACTTCACCTTGATATTGAAGCGTCCATGTATTACCTTCTGCAACTAAATAACTATATTGAATATAATAATTGCAATCATTCACAAAATAAACCTCAAATGCAGAAGAAGTAAATTGTTTTATATTTGTTGGAACAAAAAGCAAGATAAGTATTTAAAAGATCCCCCTTGGCGCTCTTCTGTAGGAGTTTTGAATGTAATCTCCTTTTCGTCATCTATTTTATCAAAACGAAATTCATCATCAAATGAAAAAGACATATCATCCTGTCCTTCTTTCATCTTTGATTTTATACTCCGATTATCTTGATTTAATTCTATTTCTGATTCTCCATTTTTGATTTGATTGTAGGCATTGTAAACTTTGTCGAAGAATAATCTTCGCTACTTATAACAACAACCTCATTCTTTGGAAAGGGTATTTGGAACCCATCTTCATCTTCAACAAGAACGATATTATTTTTCTGGAAGCCTATAATTTTACCTCCACCTGTTTCACTTAAGAAACGAAACTTTATCTCCTATCTTCATATCTACGTTGATTCTACTTTTGAATTTATAATAAAAATAAACTGATTATGGGATAAGTAACGAACTATCACCATAACTAAGAAATCGGAAATCATGAGTTAAAAGCATAATCATAAATACATTTCCAATCCCCGTTAACAAAAGCACTTACGAGAAGCAACAAGGTACTTTGAGGCTGATGGAAATTTGTAATTAGCATCTTTACAATTTTATATTTATAGCCTGGAGCAATAATAATTTGAGTGCTTCCATGCAATACTTTTTACATCAGATTTGTCTCAACCAGTTTATAATGTTTTTGAAGTGAGCGTTCTGTTGTAATATCTTTAACCAAACCTCCATCATGTGATTGCTCATAAGGTTCCCACTGATTAACATGAAGTTCATCTTCAGATGCATCTGGATTTTTGCTCTAATTTTTACACCTATATAATATAAGTCTCTAAAGTTCTCACACTTGTTGTACCTACAGCGATTGCATTACAAACCATATTTTCAACAAGTTAATTAAAGTATGTCTATGAACAACAATATACTCAGTATGCATTTCATGCTGATCTATTTCCTCACTTTTCACAGGTTTTAAATGTACCAGCACCAACATGAAGTGTTAGTTCTTCACGCTCAATGCCATGCTCATCAATCGCATGCAAGACTTCATTTGTAAAATGAAGCTCCTGCAGTTGGAGCAGCAACACTTCCCTTTATCTTACTATATACTGTTTGATAAGTTTTCTTGTCACTATCTTGTGTTCTCTATTTAAATAAGGTGGAATAGGCAATTCTCCCTACGACTTCAAGAATTTCTGCAAAGTTAACGTTATCGTTATCCCAATCGAAATCGACCCAATAGTTTGTTCCTGTTGAACTTTGATTCGTCTTTTCCTTATGTAATGATGCAGAAAGTGTCAGTGACTTACCTGCTATTACGAAATAACGCTTTAGACTTCCTTCTTTCCACTTCTTAAGATTACCAACCATGCAGAGCCAAGAACAATGACCTTTTGTTTGAAACATCAGCTCATAGTCTGAAGGAGAAACAGGTTCCATTAAAAATATTTCAATTAAAGCTCCTGTTTCTTTCCGAAAATGCATACGTGCCTGAATTACTTTCGTATTATTAAACACCATTAAGCTTTGCTTTGGAAGATAGTTGGGAAGATTATAAAATAGATCTTCAGAAATATCCCCATGCTTATAAATTAACAATTTACTGTGATCTCGATTAGCTAAAGGGAACTTCGCTATACGTTCTTCTGGAAGATTATAATCATAATCATTTATTTTAATATGTCTTGTATCCATTTCAAATTTGTTTAATAATTACTCATATATTGATACCAATTATACACGCTATTAATAATAATAATGTGACAACTACTAACACTTTATCTATATCTGTCCCTATTGTATCCAGTTGAAGTAAATTGACTTGAGATATAGCTATTATGTGCATAATTCCTAAAACAAAACAAAAAAATATAACTGATAAGCAGCTATACTGCACAAAAACACCCCAAATCATGCCAACAAATACATCTGTTGGATAATGTACTCCAAGATAAATTCTGCTTATACCATTTAAGAAAGCCCATAGAAATAATGCGATGTTTAAGAGGCGACTACGTATTAAGAAAGCTAAGTATGTAGCAATTGCAAAAAGTATTAGCTGCATGTGCAGAGAAGAAACTATATTGATTTCTTTATTCATCCAAATGAAAATTATTAATACAATATTTAATATCTAAATCATTACATGGACGTAAACGAGAAATCCAAGGTTTAATCAATAAATCATCAATACCACCTGCCATAGCTACAGCTAAAAATGCATCCCAGAAATAGTTAAGACGATTTGTCCCATCGTTTCGTTATTTTTTTATAATCAAAATAACAAAAGCGAAAGATATAACGGAATCCAATAGAAACCATTAGTGAGAGTCATCATAACCCCACTAACCATTATATTATCATAGCCATTGATGAAAAATCAAAAAGCTGTCTGTCTAAGTTTATAATATCAGATATATTCAATGCAATTAATGATATACAATGTATAATTAAATTTCTTCTACACTATGAATTGGTAGCCAACCTTCACGATTATCAGACAACCTTACTTTTATACCAATCCCTAAATGTACGATCTATAATATAAACTTTAGTACCTTCATGTAAAAAGGATTTCATCAGTACCAGTCTTATTTGGTGCATTTTTTTATATAAACGATAGGTGCTAATACAATCGCATAATTATTATCAGTCTATGACTGATTTACGTGAGATTGCAAATATTGTACTTAGTATAAATAGTACAATTCCTATTGATGAAATATAGAATCCATACTTCCTTATCGTTACTGAACTCATGAAAAAAATATGATAAAGAGCCAAAGATTGCTATGATAATACTAATAATACCCAATATAGCCCAACAATCTATACTCATTACATTAATAATAGACTTATACCATGTTATAAGAAAGGACTCATCTTCATCAGTAAATCCATCTTTTAATTGAGCGCGTACAAATTGTAAGTTAAATTTTTATATCACGATCAGATGGATTAATTTTAGCAGCTCGTTCATAATTCAAGATAGCCTTAGTAAAAATCTCCTGTACGATAATATGCATTTCCCCAAATTGTAATAAAGAGAAGCTGTTCTTTGGGTGCGTAATAACAGCTCGTAATCTTTTATTGCTTGTTGGTATCTCTTTTCCTTGTATGCTTTATTGGCATTATCCACATTTGTAGCATCTATAGAAGTTGAACAGAATAAACAAACGAATAAAAGCGATATATATATAAACTTAAACATTCTTTTTGTATTATTATTTTTTTATTATTTCTAAAGAAAAAGTTCTATCTTAGTGATAGCTGCAAAGGCTGAATCAAGAGTCTTCTTCATATTCCCAGCCATGTCTCCGGGAGCATATCGTTCAAATTCACACTCATCGATAGCACTAATAAATATTTGTATTATTGAATAATCAATGCCACGAGCAGAGAGTTTTTCTGAAATATTTGTACGTGATAGTTCCTCTATAGACATATTTAGTTTATCACTAACATAGTCCCATAAAGTATGTAAGACTTCATTATAAAACTCTTCTGTATCTCCTCTTTCCATTAATTTATTTGCTAATTTAAGTTTCTTCGTAGCCATTTTATTAGCATGTACGCCTCGTAATTTAACAGCATCCTTTTTGTCATTTTTCATACCTCCTTAGTAATATAAACATAGAGACAAAAATTACAATCAGCAAAAATAATAATAATAAAATATGCAATAGATCCAAAGAAATAATCTCCAACTTCATGATTATCCCTTATCATTAACCTTTTATATCATGAATATCATTATCATCTTTCTGAAACTCAGAGATATCATTATCCCTCTTGTTTCCTCCTATTACTTTTTATACTTAAATTTTGTGTCTTTAATATCTTTATAACTTTGTTTTTTTCTACATCAAAATAGTTAAATGAGATAGCTGGAATAGAATATTCACCTTGATTTTTGAGGTATTACCAAATACTCATATACCATTTTTCCTTCAACTCCTTTAGAAGTTAAACGAGTTTTATCCGTAATCTTAACATCATATTTTTCGAAGTCTTTTGGAAAGATAACATTGGGTTGCTTCAATAATTTAAGATTCCCTACTCCACTAATTTCAATTGTTAACGTTACAGGTTGTCCTGCCTTTACAATCGATTTACTTAATCTTGTTGAAACGTTAAATTTCCCAACACCACCAGAAAAGTTCGAGGGGCGATTAGGTAATGGGTCTACTTGAATTGTAAGACTTGGTGCTTTTATATCTCTTTTCACTTCTGTATAACCAGAACCACCATTGAAGAAAGCCTCAAATGGATCTACAGAACGATTTTGTTGTACTATTATCCCTTTTAAATGTAATACTTGGAATGGTAAGTTTTCCCGTCATTTGAGGGATACATGACATATTGGTTCCATGTGACACAACGATATGGTCTACCATTTACTCGTTCTATATGAAAAACTCTTTTGTTGTGGCAATTTAACCTCTTGTGTATGAAAGCCTGTTAATTCAGGCATATCACCTTTTAGTTGAGTTAAATCAACAAGTGTATAAACTTTATATGTCAACGTTATTGGTTCTTGTTCACAAACACGACGTTTATTTGCGCTGACACGAATAAAAAGGCTATTTCCAGAGATACGAGAACTTTCATCATGAAATTCCCCATCCTCATTATATTGGTTTTTTATATTATTACGGCTATGTCCCTTACCAACAATAGTAACTTTAACTGCATTAGATCTTTATCTTACGCCCATTAACGACAGCCTGTGCAGAAGGCAAACTATAAATACCTTTGTTTGACTGCATATAATGTATATGTAAAAGGTTATCAAAGAAGAAGAACTTGTATGTCCATTAACCATTTGATAACTTGATTGCTGAGAAGTATAAGGACCTGCAATAATTTCAATTCCAGAAGGTACCGTTCCAGCATGAAAGTTCTCTACATCTTGAGAATTTATAGTATAAGATAATCTAAAATTTTCTCCAACATAAACTTTCTCAGGAACACTTACTGTGATTTTTTTGTGCAACAAGTTTATTGCAACAAACAAAAAGTCAATAATAGAAATATAAAGAGTTTAGAATTCTTTTTCCATTTTTTTCTCAACGATTAAATATTACCAATTCTTTTGTAGTTTTCTACGACTTGACTGTTGAATGGCTTTCGATATACGCTGTTGTGTAGCTTTTCTCATCTTGAAGAGCTGCATTGAGTAATTGCTCAGCATTCTCTTTACTCATTTGATTCTCTTTAGGATTCTGCTTTTTTTATCCTATTTTCTTATCCCGTTGGTTATCTTTATTTTTCCTTTATCCTTCTTCCTCTTTTCTTTATCTTTATTCTTACTATTTTGATTTCGTTCTTTATTTTTTTGAGGATTATTTTTCAGCAGCTTTTTACAAAGAGCTAAATTATAACGTGTTTCATCATCATTGGGATTATACCGCAAAGCCTCCTTTGTATGCTTGGATTGCCTCTACATACATTTGATGAGATTGACAAATATATCCTATATTATGAAAAACTTTGTGCCTTTCGAACCTCAGTTTTTCAACCTTACAAGCTTTCTGTAACATTTTAATTGCAACAGAGTCTTTCTTTTGCATTAATAATGCCGTTCCAAGATTATAAAGTGCTTGCGGGTTAGTTGGATTGAATGCAATTGCCTTACGAAATTCTATTTCAGCATTTACATAGTTCTTCTTTTTGGAATTCTCGATTACCCTTTTCTTATCAGTTGTCTATCCGTCTGTGCCTTACAGAAGATACTAAACATAGAAAGAAACAATAAAAATATAAAATGACAATATCTCATATTTATTTATCCCTAAATAGATTAATCTGTTTTGAACAAAGGATTTCTCGACTCCAACAATATTGTTTCAACAATTAACAATAACAAAAGAATAATCCCAAAGATTTGAAATTGTTCATTATATTCACTATAAACCACAGTATCTGATATACCCGATTGCAACTTCGAAAGTTCTTTGTTTAATCTTTTCTTGTGCATCACTTGTATTATCAACATGAATATAAAACACCATTACCAGCTTTTTGCCACTTGCTGACACATTTGTTCATTAAGTGCAGACAATACTGTTTGTCCACTATTATCTTTCAAAGATCCCCCATTACCATCTGGAATAGGTGCTCCTTTAGATGTTCCAACTCCTAAAATAAACACGTTTATCCCCTTCTTATATGCTTCACGAGCAGCTTCAAGTGCTCCTCCTTCATGATCTTCACCATCAGTTATCACTATAATAGCTCTACCGATGTGTTCCCTTTGTGTAAAGCAACTTTGGCTCAAACTAATTGCACGTGCCAAATCTGTACCTTGAGTTGTTATCAAAGAAGGATTAATATTTTGAAGAAACATTTTCGCAGAAACATAATCATTTGTTATTGGTAATTGTACAAATGCATCTCCAGCAAAAACAACTAAGCCTACTTTATCATTTGTAAAAGTGATCAACAAGATCCTCTATTAAGAGTTTACTCTTCTCCAATCGTGATGGAATAACGTCTTGCGCCAGCATAGAATTGCTTATATCCAATGCAATAAGAACCTCAATTCCTTCACGCTTTTCATGTGAAATCTTGGATCCTACCTGAGGGCGAGCAATCATAAATATTAAGATCGTAATCGCAGAAAGAAGTAAACAAAACTTTATCGTCAGACGATATTTAGAAACATCTGGCATCATTTCTTTCAATAAAGAAGGATCGCCAAACTTTCTCAGATTACGTTTACGCTTTTGCCAAACAATAAATCTCACCAAAACAAGGATAGGAATGATGAGCAGCATCCATAAATATATAGGGTCTTCAAATCTCAGCATGATATATCTTTTTTATGGTATTCTCCTAAATACGACTGTACGCAGAATCACTTCACACAATAAAATTAGAAGCGCTATTATAGCGAAAGGTTGATAAGCTTCGTAAAAATTTAGAGTATTTCTTGATATCCATCTTACTTTTCTCCAACTTATCAATATCCTTATAAATTTGTTTCAATTGATTATTACTTGTAGCTCTATAATAATTACCATCTGTTGTTTCTGCTATATTTTTTAGAGTCTTACTATCTATTTCTACAGGAATATTGACATATTGCACTCCACCCTGCAACAGGCATGGGATAAGGAGCAACCTTATTTGTACCAACACCAATGGTATATACACGAATTCCTAAACTCTTTGCAATCTGAGCACTGGTTAACGGAGATATATCTCCCATATTGTTACTACCATCAGTCAAAAGTATTACAACTTTACTTTTTGCTTTCGAATCCTTTAAACGACTAACCGCATTAGCTAATCCCATTCCAATAGCAGTTCCATCCGAAATAAGACCTCGTGCAGCGATATCTGTCCTAACACTTCTCAACATATTAATCAGCGATGCATGGTCGGTAGTCATTGGGCATTGTGTAAAAGCTTCACCTGCAAAAATCGTTAAGCCTATATTATCATTCGGCCTATCAGATATAAACTCTGAAGCAACATTTTTTGCTGCTTCTAAACGATTTGGCTTTAAATCCTCTGCCAACATCGATGTAGAAACATCCATTGCAAGCATAATATCAATACCTTCTACCTGCTTGTTGCCCCATGAAGTATGCGTTTGTGGGACGTGCCATCACAATAACTATGAATATAAAAAGCTAAACACCGCAATACCATTGGCAAGTTGATAAAGCTTCATCTTCCAACTCTTTGGTGCATAACGATAGGCAAAAGTATCGCTCATCAACATCGTTGGCTCCCGCTTATTCTTGTATAGAAAATACCACAGAATGTAGGGTATCAACAAAATCAACAGTAAGAAATATTCTTTATTTGCAAATTCCATGATTAAAATCCTAACAATTCTGAAATTAAATATAATATATATATAACAAGACTTATGAGAACAACAATAAGTGAATATATGATGAACTTTAACCAAAGACGATTCTTCTTTTGTCAACTGCTCCTGTGCTGTTAACTCTGGAACTACACGTTTCTCTATTTCTTGTGTCTCCGATTTTTGTATCATTGATAAACTTAGCTGCGTTAACCAAATTCAAATCATTTTTCATTAATTAGCGCATTATACTTAGCAAATTTTACTAAATCTGCAGTAGTAAATAACTCACGAAGCTCATCTATACCCTTTTGATCACCAGCTTTCTGCAACAAATAGATAATTTCACTACTTGTCATCTCCTTAGCATTGAAGCCAAAACGTTCCTTTATATACTGTCGCAAAGCATCAGTAAGACGTGTATAATACTCTTTCTGATCTTGCGATGTCATCATATGTTCAGCTTTAATGTCTTCTATCGCCTTTAAAGCTCTTTTGATGTGCAGGCACAAACTTAACTATTTTTAACTCGTGCGACAATCGGTTTATTTTGCTTTTAACCTAACAATGAAAATAAACTGTCAGCAGGCAAAGCATAATGAAAAGAATACTTAACCAAAATGGTAAGCTCCATTCTTTCCACAAGAAAAGGATTATCTTGTACCCCTTTTGCTGGGTAAAACTTATTTGGATGCAACGTGTCAACGGGAACAGTCATTACTTTTAATGCTAATTGTTTACCCATATATGACTTTCCGTCGACTTTAATTTCTAACGCCGGAACAGAATAAAGTTTCTCATCAAAACTTGTCAACGTATAAATTCGGCTAAACTTTTTCATTCCATCAGCTTCGGATGAAACTATATTCTGCTGTTTTAGAACTTTCTATTCCTGGAACAAGAAGATGTGACGTCTTTACTTTTGGCCAAACTATACGACTATCTGGCTTTGCCGTAACCGACAAAGTTAAGTGTGTTTGCTGACCGATAAGAATTGAAACAGAATCAATACTTTGATCAACAAAAACCTTCTGTGCAGAACATATCGTTGAACACAAAGTAAAAAAATATGATGATTATAAATTTTAATATCTTCATTTATGCTCTTTTCTTGAATAGTAGCATCAACGCCTTTGTAAAGTCTTCATTCGTTGCTACCGAAGTCCAATCAACTTTACTCTTAGAGAATAGCTCGCGAAGCGTAGCTTAGCGTTCGAGCCAATATTGTGTATGTGCCTGTCGAAGCTTGGCAGAACCTGTATCGATAATCATTTCATGACCAGTTTCTGCATCTTTAACTTTCATCAACCCTATATTTAGTAATGTTTTATCGCGAGGGTCATACACCTGAACTGCTATCATATCGTGTTTCGAATTGGCTATTTGTACAGCCTTACTAAAGTCTTCTTGCGTATAGAAGTCACTCAAAAGGAAGACTGTAGCACGGCGTTTCATCATCCGGTAAGATAAGAAACTGCCATACCTATATCTGTCCGAGCACTCTTTGGTTTGAAATCTAAAAGTTCACGAATTATATATAGTATATGATGACGCCCCTTTTTAGGAGGTATATATTTCTCGATATGGTCAGAAAAAAAGATAACACCAATCTTATCATTGTTTTGTATAGCGCTAAAAGCCATTGTTGCAGCTATCTCGGTAACCATTTCACGCTTAGTTTGATGCACTGTTCCGAAGTTAAGTGAACCGCTGACATCAACTAAAAGCATAACTGTCAGTTCACGTTCTTCTTCAAACACCTTCACATAAGGATGATGAAAACGAGCCGTAACATTCCAATCAATATCACGAACATCGTCACCATACTGATACTCTCGCACCTCACTGAAAGCCATACCACGCCCTTTAAAGGCTGAATGATATTGTCCAGCAAATATATTTTGACTTAGACCACGGGTCTTTATCTCAATCTTTCTTACCTTCTTTATAATCTCTGATGTTTCCATCAAGGCACCTCAACCTTATTTACGATTTTTGAAATAATCTCTTCGGCATTGACATTGCTGGCCTCTGCTTCGTATGAAAGTCCTATACGATGACGCAACACATCATGAACCACAGCACGAACATCTTCTGGAACAACATATCCTCTGTGTTTGATAAATGCATACGCACGACTGGCCTTAGCCAAATTGATACTTGCACGAGGACTTCCTCCATAAGTTATTAAATCTTTAAGTTCGTTCAGACCATAGCGCTCTGGATATCTACTGGCAAAAAAACTATATCGGCAATATACTGTGCAATCTTATCATCAAGATAAACTTGATTAACGACTTCACGCGCATTTATTATCTCTTCTGCACTAATAACAGGCTTTACAACAGGGAATTGATTTGCGATATTCTCTCTGATAATAAGCTTTTCTTCTTCTAATGTTGGATAGTCGATTACCACTTTCAGCATGAAACGGTCAACCTGAGCTTCTGGGAGCTGATAAGTACCTTCCTGCTCGATAGGATTCTGTGTAGCCATAACCAAGAAAGGCTTTTGGCAAAAAGAATGTCTTCTCACCAATAGTTACTTGGTGTTCCTGCATCGCTTCAAGCAAAGCACTCTGCACTTTAGCTGGTGCGCGGTTAATTTCATCTGCCAATACAAAGTTTGCAAATACAGGACCTTTCTTCACATGAAAGCTTTCATCTTTTTGTGAATATATCTGTGTTCCGACAACATCGGCAGGAAGTAAGTCTGGAGTAAATTGAATACGACTGAAATCAGCATCTATCAATTGGGCAAGTGTCTTTATTGCCAGTGTCTTTTGCCAATCCAGGGAACACCTCTAAGAGGACATGTCCATCACTTAACAACGAAATCAACAAAGCATCTACTAAATGCTTTTTGTCCAACAATCACTTGATCCATACCGGCAACAAGGTTGGTTACAAACCCACTTTTGCTGTTCTATTAATATATTCAGTTCGCGAATATCAATCGTTTCTGCCATAATTAGAATATTTGACTATTAATATTTTTGTGAACGCAAAAATACAATAAATCAATAAGAGAATATAATATATGCAACTAAAATTATATTAAAATAAATGCCTGTTTCCTTATTTTAAGATTATTTCAAACCCATATATATGAATGATTGTAGCCATAACAAAAGTAAACCATTAACGCGAGAGCTGATTCCATTATGTCTTAAACTCTTTTTCCTTTCGATTTCTACTGAAAAACAAAGCATGTTTACAATCAAGAATTTGATTTTATTCTTATTCAAACATATAAAAAAAGGACGAACATATCGTCCGTCCTCATTACCTATGGTTCTTAAAAAGATGTTTAAGCTTCTGCTGGTGCAGCTTCTTCTGCTTCAGGAGCAGCCTCTTCAGCTGTTTTTTTCAGCTTTCTGCTTCAGCCTTCGCTGCAGCTTCAGCAGCCTTCTTCTCAGCTACTTTCTTAGCAATGCTTTCATTCATCTTCTTTTTCTGCTTCGAGTTCAGCTTTTTTTCAGCATCCTTCTTTGCTTTCGCATCCTTTTCACGGATATCATCGAAGCCTTTCTGCTTGTTCTCTTTCCAAGCGTCAAACTTCTTCTGTGCTTCAGCTTCATCAAACGCACCCTTCTTTACTCCACCACGAAGATGTTTCATCAAATAAACACCCTCACGCTTTAGAATGTTACGAACAGTGTCGGTTGGCTGTGCACCTGTTTCTACCCAATACAAGGCGCGGTCGAAATTCAAATCTACAGTAGCTGGATTGGTGTTTGGATTAAACGTTCCAATCTTCTCAGTAAATTTACCATCACGTGGTGCTCTAACATCAGCGATTACGATACCATAAAAAGCATAACCTTTACGGCCGCCACGCTGCAATCTGATTCTTGTTGCCATTTTCTTTAAATATTAATTAGGTTTGAATTTATGCTGTCAACTCGTAACAGCGCATGCAAAGGTAAGAAGATTTATTAACAACAAACTTTATGTATCTGTATTAATACATTTGTTTAAAGTTATTTAACCAAAGAGAGTCTACATTAAAAACATTGTAGACTCTCTCCTATCAGTTTGAAGTTATTTTATGTTCTATCTCATCATAGAGCTAAAATGATAATTCTCCTTACATCACTCCCATCTTCGCGAAGTTTCTTTTTGCCACTTTCCATGCACTGGCAAGAACCTCTGTCAATGGTGTATCGGCTTTCCAACCAAGTTCTTTGTTGGCTTTACTACAATCGCCCCAAATCTTTTCGATATCTCCTTCTCGACGCGGACCATAATGCCAATTCACCTTTACTCCCGTTGCTTCTTCAAATGTATCTACGATTTCTTTGGTTGTGTTTCCGTGTCCCGTGCCTATATTGAAATAGTCTATGCGGTCTGCATCTTTCTCTAACACTCGACGCATCGCAGCAACATGGGCTTTGGCAAGATCCACCACATAAATATAATCACGTATACATGTGCCGTCAGGCGTATCATAATTATTACCAAAAATGGTCAACTCTTTGCGTATTCCAATTGCAGTTTGTGTTACATAAGGAATAAGATTTGCAGGAACTCCATTAGGCAACTCGCCAATTAAAGCTGTAGGATGAGCACCTATCGGATTAAAATATCTTAGGATAATACTCTTTATATCAGCCCCACTATGTATATAATCATAAATAATCTGCTCATTTATTTCCTTTGTATTGCCATAAGGTGAAGTCGCCTTCTGATGAGGAGCATCTTCTGTAACGGGCAAATTCTCTGGCTTGGGTTGACCATAGACAGTGCAACTTGAAGAGAATATAATGCCTTTAACACCATACTGCGGCATCAATTCCAACAGATTAATAAGCGAAACAATATTGTTTCTATAATAAAGCAATGGCTTCTGGACGCTCTCTCCCACTGCCTTTGAAGCTGCAAAATGAATGATTCCAACGATATTAGAATATTTCTTAAACACCTCCTCGGTTGCTTCTTTTATCGCGAAGATCTACCATCTCGAATGAAGGACGATAACCAGTTATTTCCTCTATGCCGTCAAGTACCTCCATTTTTTTGAGTTACTTAAATTATCAACAACGACAACATCATAGCCGGCTTCAATCAGTTCCACTGCCGTATGTGAGCCTATAAAGCCCGTACCACCTGTAACAAGTATAGTTTGTTTCATAGAAATTGTTTATAAGATTTACGGCAAAGTTACACAATTTGCATTGAATACACGGCATAAAAGGCGTAAATAATTATTAATTTAATAAAGAAACTTTCTTGTAGGAATATAAATTGATAATAGCAAACGCATTAAAAAGGGTGCAGCGCTGTTATCGCAACAGTGCTGCACCACCACTTTAGACTTAGGAGTATTTATGACGATACCTATTGTATAACCACGCCACTGCGCAGGTTTTCGTCGCAATAAGAGTTAATTTATGAATGCGGCCTTTGCGCATTTCCCTAAGCTCGACAATTTTATGGTTGGTTTTTACGTTTAATGCCAAAGTCGGACTTTTTCCGTTGTTCCTCCGTCCGTTTTTGGCTTTTCATTCGCCTTCGGCTTCTTCTCCTCTACAAGATACAGCGTGCCATCCTTATTCACGCCCACCCAAATGGTTTTTGACTTTGCCGTCAGCCGCCTTCTGGCCTTTTACCGATAGCTCAAACAGGCGCTTGGCAGCCGTGCCCTTTGTCTTGCCCGTAAACGAAAGCGAATCATTTTCAAGTCCTTGTTGTTCCTCAAACGAAGCAAGTTGGGGTTTTACCCGAGTTTCATATTCGGCCTTATGTTTTTCGGCGTTCGCTTTCGATGAAGTCGTGGTCATCGCTCTGTTCTTTATAACGCTTGATGAGCGTATTCATAAAGTCGATGAAGGCCACATAATCGGCTGGTTTACCGAGGATGGCCAAGGCATTGACCACCTTTATCAGATTGCGGATGGCGCCGTCTGAAGTTCTCCAAGCAGCTGCCAACGCACCGATAACCTTCGTCGAATTGTCGGCCGTGCGTTGCACAAGCAACGTTTCCACGCGCTCATTGGCCGTTTTCAGTGCATCGACATAGGGTTTCAGTCCCAAGGCCTGCACCTGCGTGGCATATTCTCCCGCAAGGTCGGTGCAAAGGTTGGTGATAAGTCCCGTTTCGCGTTCCAACTGCATCTTGGGGTCAATGGCATAGTCTACGAGATGCTGCCACAACTGCTGAGCGTGTTTGGCTAAATCGGCCACAGGCATATTCAAAAAGCCTTTCACTGCCGTTCGATAGCCTGCAAAAAGGGTGTCGCGCTCCCCTGTCGGCTTTTGATAATGTCGTTAGTCAAAAGACTCTTTTGCGACAACACTAAATACTTGTCTCCGCGGCCAAGGCATCCGTCAGTGCCTTTTAATTGCAGCCTGCCCAACGGCATTCTCCTTAATCTTCGTGTCAGTGGCCAAGCGGTCACCACGTTTTTCATGAACTGAAAGTGTGCACCATTGTTAAGATGCGACAACTGAATTTGTGCAATTTCCACCACCTTGGTGAAATCATGCTTTGAAGGTGTTTCTTCTGGCATTTTATTGTTTTTAGTTAAACATGTGTCGGGTTATTCCGGACGTTATCTATTTTTATCTCTTTATAAATAATCGATTCGCTCGCACTTCAAACCCTTTTGGGAAATACTTTTCCGCCACGTGGCGAAAGCCTCAAACCTTTCGGGAAACAACTTTCGCCAAGCGCGGAAATGCCAAACCCTTCGGGAAACGACTTTCGCCAAGCGCGGAAATGCCAAACCCTTCGAAACGACTTTCGCCAAGCGCGGAAATGCCAAACCCTTCGGGAAATGACTTTCGCCATGCGCGGAAATGTCAAACCTTTCGGGAAACGACTTTCGCCAAGCGCGGAAATGCCAAACCACTCGGGAAACGACTTTCGCCATGCGCGGAAATGCCAAACCTTTCGAAACGACTTTCGCCGTGCGCGGAAATGCCAAACCACTGGGAAATGACTTTCGCCAGGCGCGAAATGTCAAACCCTTCGGGAAACGACTTTCGCCAGGCGCGGAAATGCCAAACCAAAGGTTTTAATACTTCAACACGACGGATAACGATATTTTTCAGAAGGGCATTAAACAATCGTCCCACGCTACATCTTGTTTGCAACGTGGGACGAAAAACTATTGAGCAAAACTCACTTTTTAATCGTGCTGGGCTAAAACTTTGCAGAAATCGTCATAATCTGTCCGTCTGCATCGGCTATCACTATATTTTTCGCCTTTGAGAGCCTTTTCGCGAATCATTTTCTGATGTGCGATTTTCACCCCTGCATTACTTTGCTCGCAAATTCGCTGTATCGTTTTTATTTTTCCATAACCATTTATTTTTGAAAATAATATTTCGTTATATACAATCGTCTGTACATTCATCCCTCCTTCTGCTACAATGGCCTGTGTTAATTCGCTGTTGTCGACTATCAACCATCCATCTACAATTGGGATAAAGATTTCAAGTAGATTGCGAATGCCCAAGTCGAAGCGACGCTGGATGACGTCAGGCGGTATGTTATGCCCTCCTTGGCTTTACGCGGCTTGCAACACGCTCTTTTGGCAAGTTGCGGACTGCTGAGCCAAAAATAAACTAAATGAACAACATAGCCTTGTCTGTGTGCACGTTCCACTAATTTAGCATATGAGCGGGTAGCAAGTGTAGTTTCAATTGCAAAAATTCTTGCCAACAAGTAACAATTCATCTATGCGCTTCAACATCAGTCGACCTGCTTCTATGGCCATACTATCGGGATTGAAAGGTGAAAGGCCACGCGCTATTTCGTCCGCATTCACAAACTCCTCCACTTTAAGGATTTCAGGCAACACCGTATAGGAAGCTGTCGTCTTGCCAGCCCCATTGCAACCACTGATGATGTATAAATGCCTTTTCATGTCGGCAAAGATAACATTTTCCAGTGATACCTCCAAATCCATGCGATTGGATTTTCGTTTCCGTCGTGTGTCAGTATGTCAAAGAGCGATTCGGCTTTGTGAAGCCTTTTATTTTTTTCTCTGCCGACTGAAGATTCCTTGTGGTTTCTATATGTCGACAAAGGTCAAACAGTTCTATAATTAATTATCACCAAAAGTCACTGAATGGGCGTGCCATGAAGCCACACTCAGGGATCACGGTGGGTAATATATGCGCTACTATTATTAAAACTCAGACAAAATGCGTGGTAGTTTTAAAGTACTATAGCTAGATGACCAATAGCTATAAACAGGTTCAAATTTCCATTTTTCCATCGTTATAAACCCCTACAGCTGGCAGATAAAAGTATTTATTTGCATCGTTTGTAGAAGGAGCACCATTGGCTATGTTGTTATTGTTATAATTCTTTGTTGAGACTATACGGAGGTCTGTTACGCCATCAGCAGAATACTCTGTTGAATAGTTACCTTCAGACTGTAATACTGATTTTTTCTTAAACCACATACCACCTTTTATATAGGTGTCCCATTGTTGACCAAAGCATATCTGCATCCCAACGTGGGCACCTTCATAACATACCATGTAATTTCATTAGCGTTAGAGCAGTAGCACACAAATGGGTTGCATCAAAACGCCCAGACAGAGAGCTACTAACGTTATTATATATCGAGGGTCGCTGAGATTATTGGGATAATTACCAGCAGGCTGCCCCTTGAAGCGTTGGCTGCCCTTGTCCGTTAGGTAGTCCTTTTCGTCCATTCATAACCATACCAATATTGCTGTTGCGCATCCCACATACAATAATGATTGCCGTCATAATCATGAACATCAAGACTGGCTGTCATGTTATAATACTTGTTTTTAGTAAAAGTGTGAGCAGAAAGAATTTTAGTAATTGTTCCTTCAACATTAGTGGCTAAATCCTTGACCCAATAACGTATTTTGAGTGTATGGGTTCCAGGTTTTATAACCATAAATGCACCATTAGTTGCAACATCTGCTACTGAATTTGTCAAAGGAAAACCATTAGTATATGTACCACTACCCTTAGTGGTGAGGATAATTTGCTTTTCCTGTTCCCTGTGCCACCTGACAATTCACCAATAGTTGGATTGAGAGTATAGGAATCTGTTATACCATTGTCAGAGTTTACCTCTATCTTCGTTAGATAACAATTGTGGAGAACAGCATTATTTGTATATGGTAGAAAGACCAGGTAAGCAGCCTGGTGGTCTAATTTGAAACTAAAAGCTTTTCCGCCAACAGTGCCAGTTGCATCTGCTATACCGCAGTCACCAGATACGCCAAAATGTTCTGTACTATTTGGTTTAGTCTGAGTCTGTTCATCAGAATAGTTACTTGGTCGTTTGTACCATTCTTACCTGGATAGTAAACCTTATAAGTGGCACTATTATTGAAGTCACCATCTACCTTGAAATTAAATGATGCAGTCTTGGTTGTTGGCGTATTCTTACTTTTTTCCGCCAAACATTGTTGTCATCCTGCACATAGATATAGTCACCAGCTTCCCAATAAAAAGCACCTGTAGAATAATCCATTGTAGTACGGCTTTCTGGGCTACCAGCAGAGAAAGTAGTAAGGTTTTTATCGTTGTCGTTATCCGTGTTTGTCGCTTTTCGCACAACATCTTCATTAGCGCAAGAGGCTAATGTCAGCATAAAGCCCTAAAAGGCCAGTAAGTGAGAATAGGCGCACTTTGAATAAATCTTTTTCATTTTGATGTTTTGTTTTTCGTTTTTACTCTTCTTAATTAGTCGTCAAAGTTGAATTATCTTCTTCATCAGACCACTCCATGGTCATTCCTTGCTTAGCACTGAAATTGTGCCACCGGGTTGTAGCCGGATTGTGCTGCCCTGGGAATGAAGTTTCCATCAACGATGGAGTTTCTACATGTATCAATGTAGATTTTGGAGGGCAATAATTTTTAATTGTTTTTCTTCATAATTTGCATGATTATAACGATGTTTTTGTCTTATTTTTGTCTTTTGTTGGTTCGCAAAAGGCACGAGTTATTGAACAAAGGGAACTTTGAAAAGCCCTTTGTTTATGGGAGATACGC